>Ga0209006_10000004_pt1 | contig 259413 bp, 230 predicted proteins | sample JacPin_JW_Ref_O2_FD_188567 | JGI IMG/M metagenome (GOLD analysis project Ga0209006, IMG submission 188567) | Forest soil microbial communities from Algoma, Ontario, Canada - Jack Pine, Ontario site 1_JW_Ref_O2 (SPAdes) (version 2) | ecosystem: Environmental > Terrestrial > Soil > Boreal... | reverse complement strand
TTGAAGAACAGCTGATTCCCATCCGGATCATCGACCACCAGAAGCCGGTATCCCCACGAACCCTCCTTGACCGCAACGCCCTTGGTCTCGAGCTCCGCGCGCAGCGCGTCCAACGCGGCGACCGCGGCCTCGCGCGTTTGCGGCTCAACGTTCAAGGAAATAAACATCAGCCCCTTGCCAATCTTCTCCGGCCACTGATCGGACAAAATAAGCGCGCAGCCCTGTCGATCGACCTGCGCGACACGTGTTCTGCCGTCCTCGTCGTAGCGCCAGGGAATTGTGAAGCCAAGCCGGTCAACGTAAAACAGCAGCGAGGCTTCAACATCTTTTACATGCAGGACGGGGCGCGCGAACCACTCTGTTTTGGGATGCATATCCGGTGCGTATCCTCAGTCCAAAGATAACGCACAACGGCGGGCCGTTCCTATAGTTCGCCTCAATCCCGCAATCGCGTTGCTCTAAGGCGTAAACAGAAATCCGTGCGAAGTCGTGTCGTTGTTAGCCTGATAGTAGCCAGTAATCGCTCCCGCAGAGTTGATGCTGAAAGGAAAAATGAACTGAACATCAGGAAGATTGAAGATGGCAAACGTGCCATCGGGATGCCGCACGAAACCGTGCAGATCGTCATGCAGGTCAACGTAAAATCCGGTAATCGCTCCCGCATCGTTGATGCCGCCGGGAACGACTCCTGCGGAAGGCGTGACCGGCGCGAACGTAGTGATGGTGCCGTCAGCGGCTCGCAAAAATCCGTGAGCGTCGTTCAGCGGCCCCCACTGTCCCGTAATCTCGCCCGCGGAGTTAATGCCCTGGGGCAGGCAATTCTGCCCGGATCGGGCGAGAAACGTAGTAATCGCACCGTCCGCAGCCCGCACGAACCCGTGATACACCTGCGCTGAGTCCAGGTAATAGCCCGTAATGACTCCTGCCGAGTTGATACTCTTGGCAAAGGTAGAAGTCGAACCCGCAGCCCCGAAGCTGGTTATGGTGCCGTTGGAATCTCGCACGAACGCGTGAAACGAGTGGTCGGCAAGAGTGTAATAGCCGGCAATCGCGCCGGCAGAATTTACGCTTGTGGCCATGGTCGAGGTCGACCCCGGCGGGTCGAAGGTGGTGAAATCGCCCTCCGGGTCACGCAGGAAGCCGTGAAACTGCCCCGAAACGAAAGATCCGGCGATCGATCCTGCGGAATTGATACTTGTCGGCTCGGTCGCAGTCGCGCCGGGTGGGTCAAACGATGTAAAGTTGCCGTCCGGTTCACGAAGAAAACCGTGCAAGGCGCTTCCATCCGAATAGTATCCCGTAACCGCTCCTGCAGAATTGATGCTAAGCGGTTCGGTCTGGACCGCGCTCGGCGGATCGAAGCTGATGATCGTAGCCTGCTCGGCAAGAGCGCCAAGGCTCAGCACCATAAGGCACAGGGCCAAGCGAAGACTAAAAGCTGCTCTGCGATTGTTTATCAGAGACACGCAGGCCAGAACAGATCGATTCGCGATCATCGGGTGACTCCTTGGACAGGTCAAAGCCAGGCTCTAGAAACTGCTGGGCTTACGATGCGCTTTGTCGCGGAAAGGTAGGTTTTAAACGCAATTCCAGAAATAGATATTTCGGTTAGTTTCAGAGGCTGCCTGGGCTAAACGCACCAGCCCTTCAATAATTGGTTGCACATCGGCCGCATTACAAGCCATCTCATCTGTGGCCGCCCACTTGGCCGCGGCAATCGAAATCTGCTGCGGTGTCAATCGCGCTAGCCGCACGGCCATATCCTTGGGTAGACGTTTAATGATGCGTTCGCCGCCATTTTGGATAAGTACAGTATGAAATTTATCTAATGAATCCACGTCCCACTCTACGTCTCGAATCTTTGCCCATAACGTGGAAAGCTCAAGCTCCGTAAAGCTAGTGTATTGTTCGCGATCCCTGAACGTAGCCGGTTCGCTGTCATACTGGGCGGCCTCCTCGTCGGTGTGCGAAACAAAAATATCTGCTTGAACGCTCATACCTCTCCCTCAAAGCCTCAATGGCTGCTGGCCATCCTAACGGATGTAACCTGGCCATTGACAGTCAAAACCATGATGCAACGACGAATTATGCTCAAAAACCCGACCGATAATGGTCGGGCCAAATAGTCAAACTGTTATACTCCCCAACAGGTCAACCTATGGAACTCGTCACCGTAAAAAGTAAATTTCAAGTCGTCATCCCTCAAAGCATTCGCAAGCGTGTCCGCCTCGATATCGGTGATTTGCTCGAAGCCGACTACGAAAACGGCAAAATTACCCTCACTCCAAAAACCGTCATAGACCGTCATCTCGCGGAGGGTCTAAAGGACCTTGCTGACGGCCGCACGCACGGCCCTTATAGCTCAGCCGCAGCAGCGATATCTGCGCTCGAACGCCGAACGGGAAGAGGCAAGAACTCTAGGAAGAGGAAGTGAATCTTCGCTTCACCCATCGCGCCGGCAAAGATTACGTGGAACTGCCCGCTCCAGTCCGCAAGGCTTTCGGCAAGCAACTGGGATTTCTTCTCGACAATCTGAACCATCCCTCCTTGCACGCCAAGAAATACGATGAAGGGCAAGATATCTGGCAGGCGCGAGTCAACCGCAGTTGGCGATTCTATTTCGTAATCCGCGGAGACGAGTACGTGATCCTGTCAGTAATTCCTCATCCGAAATAAAAGCGCCAACTCCTAGTGACAGCCATCACCGACTTCCACAGCCCCACTATCCGATGATGAGCGATGCGCTCCGGACAAAATCGAAATACCGGTCAGCTAAGTCCTTACCCATAAAGAATTTACGGGTAAGTCACTGGCGCTCAAGAATTTGCGTGGATGGACTCCAGATCAAGGCCAGTCAAATCCTTTGCCCTCAAGAATTTTAAGCAAAAAGCGTTTTCATTTTTGTGGTATGACCGCTTGCGATTTCCGGCCCGCTTCCGTCAGCAAGAAGACGCCAAGGATCGTCATCACCGGCTCAATCGGATGCCGGTACCGCTGATTCGGAAACACGACGTAATAAATCGCGGGGTACAAGAAGATCATCCAGAACAGAAGCGACGCTCCGGGACAGCGTCGCCGCAACGCCCGGCCCAATCCCCAAAACATCAACACTGAAGACGCCAGGAACAACGAGTTCTTCACCTCCGCCAGCCACCAAATCTGCGCCAGCCGCGGCGGCCCTGCCCAAAAATAAATAACCCGCTTCACGCACAACCACCCAAAGCGCCCGTAGTCCGCCTTAATGTAGTCGACCGCCTCCCGCCGCCGCATCGCAACATAAGCCAACTCTCCCATCGCCGTATACTGCCGCATCGCATAAACATCCTGCGTCGGATGCAGATATTGCATCCATGTTCCATCCGCTCCGTTGCCATTCCCGAGGCGAAGCTCCGCCCCAAAATTGTCGCGGATGAAAATAAATTTTCCGAAGGTTTGATAGTCGCGCACCAGCCATGGCGTGATGCAAGCAAAAAAAACAACCGAAGCAACAACAATCCCGGCCAGCGACCGCTTCCCGCGCTGCGCACGGTGATACCAGCTCCACAATCCCGCCGCCGGCAAAAACGACAGCAGCACCGTACTGTTCAGAGCCGCAATCCCCCACAGCAATCCGAACTCGACCCACGGCAGAGTGCCGTCGCGCTCTTCCATCGTCAGCGCCAGCCACAAAATCACCGCCATCAACAGCGCCGAAAGGCTCGTCTCCCACACCCAGCGCGTACACCAGAACATCACATAAGGAAGCAGCGCCCAGGTCCACGCCGCGCCCACCGCAACCTTTTCCGAAAAATTCCGCTTCGCAATCAGAAAAATCGGCACACAAGTCAGTGCAGAAAAAATGCTGTTGACACTCAGCAGCACAAACGCCGATGCCCGCGAATAAATCCCAAAAACGTGAAACACACCCGCAATGAAATACGGATAAAGCGGAGGCTCCCACGCCGTCGGCCCCGTCGCAGCATCAAACGGATCGCTGAACCCGCGCCCCGAAGTGATCGCCGCCCCAATCCGTCCCATCTCCCAGCCAAAGCCAAAATTGTTGTCGATGGCTTTGAACTTATAAGTGTGCCCAGCAACAATCCACCCCACACGCAAAAAAAGCGCGACACCCACAATCCAACCCTGCGAGGCTCGAATACGAGACCACCAATTCGCGAGCCAGCTAGAAGATCCTTCGTGAACAACCATCGCTGTCTTGGAACTCATGAGTGAATAGATAATACAAGGCTGAAGATCGAACGATGAGTTCCGGCTTGCAGGTGGCGCAGCGTTTCAACGCTGCGATAAAGCGCCCGCCTTTTTGCTAATCTGGTATCGCCCCATCCATGCCATCCACTCCCACGCAACCCACCGTCGCCATCGCCGGAGGCGGACTCGCCGGACTCGCCGCCGCCTGCGCACTTGCCGACACCGGGTTCCGCGTCACCGTCTTCGAGAAGCGTCCCTTCCTCGGCGGACGCGCTTCCTCCTACGAGCATCCCGGCACCGGCGAAGTCATCGACAACTGCCAGCACGTGCTCTTTCGCTCCTGCACCAACCTCATCGAGTTCTACCAGCGCATCGGCGTCGCGCAACACATCCGCTGGTACGACACGATGACGTTCGTCGAACCCGGCGGCCGCTCGACCGTCATGAAAGCTTCCCGGCTTCCCGCGCCGCTTCACACCGCGCCATCCTTCCTGAGCTTTCCATTCCTGACCGTCGCCGACAAACTCGCCATCGCCCGTGCCATGGTCCCGCTCACCCTCACTGAACAAAAAGACGACGGCCGCTCCTTTCAGCAATGGCTCGATCAACACAGCCAGACGCAAGGCGCAGTCGAAAATTTCTGGAAGCCCATCCTGATCAGCGCCCTCAGTGAAGACCTCGACCGCATCTCCATCTCCGCGGCCGCACAAGTCGTCCGGGTCTCCATGCAATCTCCCGCAGCGCGCCACATGGGCGTCCCCACTATTCCACTCACAGAACTCTACAACGCCGCCGGCGACTACATCCGTGCCCGCGGAGGCCAACTCCACTTCCGCCACTCCGTCGAAAGTTTTCAGCCGGAGAGTGTTTTAGTAAAAATCCAATCCACCGGCGAACAAGAATCCTTCGACTACTTAATCCTCGCCGTCCCATTCGACGCACTCGATCGCATCCTCCCCAATGAACCTGAAAGCGCTTCACTGCGCGAAGCCATCACCCACTTCGAAACTTCGCCGATCACCGGCATCCATCTTTGGTTCGACCGCCAAATAAGTGATCTCGACCACGCCGTCCTCCTCAACCGAACCATTCAGTGGATGTTTCACAAGTCCCGCCTCCAGCAACGTGGAAGAGTGGCCCTTCAGGGCCGCGTTAGCGTCGACGAAGCAGCCGGGGCTTTAGGCGCTGACGCCAGCTACATCGAGCTCGTCGTCAGCTCCTCGAAATCCCTCATCGAAAAATCGCGCAGCGAAATCGTCGACCTCGCTCTCGCCGAAGTCCGTGAATTTTTCCCCGCCGCCCGCGAAGCGACTCTCGTCAAATCCGCGGTAGTCAAAGAAGTCCACGCCACCTACTCTCCGCGCCCCGGCATCAATGCCTACCGTCCCGCTGCTCCTACCGCGTGGCCTCGCGTCTTTCTCGCCGGCGACTGGACTGCTACCGGATGGCCTGCCACCATGGAAGGCGCAGTCCGCAGCGGATACCTCGCCGCCCAATCCCTCACCGCCGCTGCGAACCGTCCGGCAAAGTTCCTATCCCCGGATCTCCCCGCGACAGGTCTGATGCGTTTGTTTGAGAAATGAACTTTCATCTCCGAGGCTTCGTCTTTGCCCAGCAATTTCCGCGCTTCGCGTTATTTTTCGAACTGCCGGTGACGACCTCTCTGGCGCCGACTGGATAAAGCGTAATTCCCAGCCTTCCACCAAGGGCGGCAATGCAATTGCACGGGAAACGGAAATGAAAAAGTGGCGGCGGGAGAAGAAGGTCGCGCTCATTGAGAGGAATAATCCCACCTGGAAGGATTTGGCGGCGGGTTAGGGGGACACAGCGGTGATGACAGTGACAGCATCAGTAGATTCCTCACCGGGCTTTTCAGCCCGATTCGGAATGACAAAGTCTTTGGATGGGCAATGCACTGATCATACAAATCCTTGTTATTCCGAATCGAGCCGAAGGCTCGGTGAGGAATCTGCTTTCGCTCGCAGTATTAACTTGAAGGCTCAGGCTGCCTTACTGCACCGGAAGAACTACCCGGAACGGCTCAAATTGCCCAAACGGAAACGCCTTCGTCTTCGGACTTTGGCCGTATCCGACCATGGTAGTGCCGTCGGCGGAAATGCCAACCAGCGTATCCAGCGTCACCCACGTGTCGGCGGTGTGAACGCCAGCCGTGTCCAACACCGTCTTCATATCCTGCATTCCCCCGCCGGCCGTCCAAATGAAGCAGTGATTCGAGTCGCTTTCGCTCGATGTAAGCGAGCTGCCCACGATCACTGAACCGTCGCCGCTGATCGCGAATGCGGCGCTCTCCGGCCCACCGAGAGTTCCGATATCCTGAATGCCGGTGGCGGCGGTCCAACGGAACGCCCGCCAAAAACCGCTTGCGTCTAACGCCTCGCCGACTACCACCAAACCATTCGCCGAAATAGCGGTCGCAATACTCTGCGTGCCTGTGGTCACTCCCAGGTCTTTCAGCCCAGCGCTGGGCGTCCACAGGAAAGCATGGAAAGCCGGCCCATTCACATCAGACCCTTTGATTGCCGCACCCACCGCGATCGGAGCTTTCCCGGTTCCCGCCAGACCATACGCCTGCGTTTGATCTTGATTGCCGGCAAAAGGCCCAAAGATTCCCGTCTTCCCGGAGTTCCACCAGCTATCGCCGCCCGCGACCATGGTTCCGTCACCGGTGACAGCAGTTGCGATGAGCATGGGCAGCTGCGCCATCCCGTGCGCCGCCGTCCAGCGGAAGACCTGGCCGGTATTGTTGGGTATCGGATGCTCGCCGACAATCACTGAACCGTCGTTCGAGACGGCTCCCGCGCCGAAAAAGTCGCTGTTCCCTTTGCTGCCAAGAACCTGAAAGCCGTCGGCCACGGTCCAGCGATAAGCTTGGACGCTTCCCGAAGTATTGCACTTGGTTCCTCCGTTGAAGCAGACCCATCCGTAGCCCATGATCGTTGACCCGTCGCCGGAGATGGCGCTGACGTAGGTTCCCGCAGCAGGCCAGCCTCCCGGCATCTGCCCCAGCCCTTGAAAGCTGGCTGTTTGCGGCGCTGGCTCCTGAGAATTCTTGGTTTGCGCGGTCGCGGCGAGCACGAGAGTTGCGGTAACAATGGATATAACAAAAACTCGTGGCAGCTTATGGATAGCGCATGAGAGGCTAGCCGATACTCCGAAAATGTTTCTGAACGGTCGTTGCGCCTTCATTCCGTCTGCGCGAGCGCTTCCATCGTGCTTCCGTGATTGCATGGTCTGTTTCCCCTTTTTTCTGCGACTGAGTGTGGCGAAAAGTTCGGCGATGGCTATACGCGCCAGCTCCGAGCCTGTGCAGATGTGAGGGTACCGACTTAAATCTCGGCATTTGTCAGGGAACTGTCAATTCATGGGACAATCGTCAATACGACCTCCGCTTACAGTTTCAGCAAGCGCCCACAAAAATATTGTCATTCCAACCGAGCCGGAGCGAACGCGATGGCGAGTGGAGGAACCTGCTGTTTGCGGGAAGCGCCGAGGTTCCATACAAGAGCAATTCCGCCTAAACCCGAACGTACCACTCACCGCCTCCTCCGCGCCCTTCCCAGCAATCCCCACGCATCCCGATATTTCTCCAGCCGCAGTTCGCAATCCCTTCTGCCTCCAAACGGATAAAGATTAATCGTCAACCGCCCTCCCAACGCCCGCACAGGAATCACATACCAGATCAGCCGTTCCGGCACACGCTTGCTCTGTATCACCACCGCCATAAAATCGATCAGCGCGGCCGTATACGGCAAATGCTTGCGACTGCTCCTCCAGCAAGCCCGCACCGCAAACCCATTATGATGCACGCTCGCGCTCGACTTCACCTGCACCCGCCACAAACGCCTTTGCCCTCCATCCAGAATCAAGTCATACCGTTCGTTGTCCCCAAACGGCTTCGACACTCCAAACCCGCGATTCTTCGCCTCAATCATGAACTACATCTCCGCACATCGCCCCGATGCTTGGAACTGTTTCTGTTTCCCGGCGCCGCCCGCTTTTTTGCTTTCTTCACGAGCCCTCGAACGCTCTGCAAATGCCCATTGCGAAAAACATACCCACGCGCACCAGCCAAGCTTCGCCGCGTCGGCTTTCCACGTCCTGCCCCGATCCCAATCCTCGCCTCATTGTCCCTGCACTCCAATTCCGGGCAAAAAAAATGGCGCAAGCCCAAAGGCCTGCGACACGTTTATTTTTACCCAATATATCCAGAATATCAAATCGAAGGGGCCAATATGGACATTTCCCAAACAATATATTGCTCTTTGAATCAGCAGCTTAAAGAAAAAACCTCACTTTTACCCTCTTGACAAGATTTTGCGCTATGCACCAAGAAAAGTGCAAACAAGAAAGCCTTGTCATTCCGAATCGGGCCAAAGGCCGGTGAGGAATCTGTTTGTCTGCCGGAGCGTCCAATTGCCCCGCGAAAAGCTCTACTACGTCTACATCATGGCCAGCAAAAGCCGCGTGATCTACGTCGGCATGACGGGATTCCTAATGGCCCGCGTCCTGCGCCACAGGGCTGGCGAGGGCGGAGAATTCACGCGAAAGTATCTCGCCCACCGCCTGGTCTACTACGAACTGTTTCATCAAGTCGGCAGCGCGATCGCACGTGAAACCGAACTGAAAAAATGGCGCCGCGAAAAGAAACTAGCCCTGATCGAGAAGCACAATCCTACATGGCAAGATTTAGCAAAGGGCTGGGGCAAACCAGCAGTGATGACAGTAACGGCGAAAGCAGATTCCTCACCGCCCCTACGGGCGATTCGGAATGACAAGAGCTCAAAAGTCCTTGTCATTCCGCACATGGCGAAGGCCCGGTGGGGAAATCTGTGGAGCGCAAACTCCGGTGAGGACCTGCATTCACTTGCCGGCAACGAACCCGTATCGAAACCGAACTTCCCCACCGGTGGGCAAATGTCTTTCGTCCGCCTGAAACGATTTCTCCCCCAGTTGCACCATTCCCTTGTACGAAACAATAGCAGGCCGCTCAGACCGGGCTCATTCTTCGTGAGCTAGTTTCTTTTTTCTCTTTACTTTTCGTTGTGTGCGGAAGTTTCACACTGGGCCGAGGAGATTCCATGACTTGCACTTTGCTTATCCGTTGCTATCGTGGCGCCGCTGTTTGGGCTTTCCTACTATGGACGCTGGCGCTGCCGCTTGTCGCGCAAACCACCAATCCCAACCAGATCGCTCTCTTGCGCTGGTACGGGGCCAATACCACGACTTCCTTCAGCGTGGGCAGCTTTCCCTACCGGATGGCCTTCGACGGTGCGGATATCTGGGTGACGAACTACGCCTCCAGCGGTACGGTCACGAAGCTGCGCGCTAATGACGGCGCCGTTCTTGGGACTTTTGACGTGGGATCGTATCCCGACGCTGCGGCCTACGACGGAGCCAATATCTGGGTGGCAAACTCATTGAGCAACACGGTTTCCAAACTACGCGCCATTGATGGAGTCACACTCGGGACCTTCCCCGTGGGCACTTATCCCGACAGCCTGGCGTTTGACGGAGCCAACATGTGGGTCGCCAATGCCAACAGTTCCAACGTCACCAAGCTTCGCGTCAGCGACGGCGCCAATCTCGGCACCTTCACGATGGGCGGCTCGGGTGGGCCACTCGCCATCGCCTTTGACGGCACTAACTTATGGACGGCCAACGGCTATGCAGGAACAGTCAGCAAACTCCGCCCCAGTGATGGCGCGGTCCTCGCTGTTTATTATGCCCAGGCCTATCCCGCTGCGTTGTGTTTTGACGGCACCAGCCTTTGGATTGCCAATGAAACCGCCGCCACCGTCACCAAGATGCGCCCTAGCGACGGCTACATCCTGGCCTCGTACGCAGTCGGGTCGTATCCTTTGGGCGTGGCCTACGATGGCGCTAACGTCTGGGTTGCGAATTGGAACGCCAGCACAGTCACGAAGCTGCGGGCCAGCGATGGCGCTACCCTGGGGACTTTTCCAACTCCCTATCCGCTCGGCGTAGCCTTTGACGGCGCCAATATCTGGTTCGCGAACATATACGCCGGCACAGTCTCGAAAATGTGACCGTTCGCCCCGGCGAAGGCGTTGCCGATGAAGTGCGCGAAGCGGCGGCGGAGCTGGCCGGGCTTACGTCTTCCCAAGCATCGCTCCGAACCGCCGCCGGGTTCAGTGCTCACAAAGGGCTAAATATGCCAAAGTGAACATTGGTGTTTTCCTATGCCAGCTTAGGCTGCTTTGCGCACGTCGGTCTTGCCTTCACTCTTGCCTTGACTCTTCTCTACGACAGGGACCGCTTCCTGCGTAAGAGAGAGATTTTCGCCACTCGTCTGGTCCAGGAGTTTTTGTTTTCTCCACTTGTTAACGAGAGGGACCATAATGCCCAGGATTAGTAGCAGCACCACAGCCGGAATAAGCCACAGAGACCCGTTCTTATGAGTCACGGTGGGTGTAGTAACGGCTGCAGCAGGCGCGCTGGCAGTATCCGAAGTCGTGCTGACCGGTGCGGCGGGTGGGGTGGCGGCGGCAACCGGTGTGCTGACAGGCTCAGCGAGTGCAGCAGCGGCGGCGGCCGGTGTCGCTGACCGTTTCCGGGGTTGTGCTGACGGCGTTGGGTGAGCGGCGGCAACGGGTGGGACGACAGTGTCGGCAGGTAGTGTGGCGACTGCGGCAGGTGTGACAACGGTCTCCGCAGGTGGAGTTGCGGGCGCAGCAGGTGTGACGGCAGTCTCCGCAGGCGGAGCGACGACTGGAGCAGGTGTAACTACAGTTTCCGCGGGCGGAGTTGCGACTGGAGCGGGTGTGATGGCAGTGTCCGCGGGAGGAGCGACAATCGGAGCAGGTGTGACGGCAGTTTCTGAAGGCGCGCTGACGGACGCAGTGGGCGGTGCAGTGGGTGCGGTGACAGTCTCCGGAGTTGTGCTGACAGTCGCAGCAGGTACAGCCGCGGCCGTAACGCAGTGTTCGGAGATCATGTTCACTTCGGTCACGGCGAGGCTGTTGTCACCAGTGCCGGAACCCATCGCCCCAATTGTTTTCTGTCCGACGAGTTTTACCTCATGGCCCAGATGTGGCTTGAGATCGACACTGCTGGTAGTGATCTTGAAAGTCTGGCCCGTATTGTCTTCCGCAACTGTGTAGTTACCGTCAGAGCCACCTAGGCAACCCTGAATGTTGGTCGGGTCTGTGTTGCCGCTAGCCGCGGGAGTCTGTGCAAACCCCAGCGCGACCATCAGGGCCGGTAGAACGATCAGCAGGAATACTTTCTTCATGGAATCCTCCGAGGAGTCTCGCCTTGCGGCGGTCTGAAATCCGCTTGGGATTTGACTGTGCTTCCGATTCTCATGTCGAACTCTGCGCGTTCGGGGCTCCGGCTTGAGAACTTGGAGCATCCAAGTGAAACAACACAACCATATTCGGAAAGAAGATGATCGTCTGTTCCAAACCGCTCACATTTAGGAAGAGAAACTCGCGCCCCGAAGAATAAAGCTCTGCATTGATCTACGACTAGGAGAAACAGAAAGGGAAATGGCCGGAGTGCTCCACTCTGAAGACGAGGAATGGGCGGGCTGAGTCAAGCATCACCCCGCCAACAGCGCCACTCCTCCCGCCACCAGCAAGGCCGCAATCCACCGTCGCCGGTCGACGCGTTCGTGCAGAAAGATTTTCGCGGCGAAGGCGTTGCCAATGAACGTCAGAGACGCGGCCGCAGGTCCGACCAGACTCACATCTCCCCAGGAGAGCGCGAAGAGCAGGCTGAAAAACGCCACCGCCATGGCGCCCACGCCCAGCACAAAATTACGGTTGCCCAGGACGCGCGCAACCACCGTCCACAGCCCGGCGCGGCGGCGCAGAAGGCCCACGTCGCCAACTTGTTTCATGGCATGCGAGATGAGCACGTCTCCCACGACGGATGCCAGAGCAATAACCAAAATCGCTCCCCAAGTGTAGAGATGTCTCATAGCATAAGCTCAGCACCGAAGGGGCGGCATTCGTTAGCCCAGCACGCAAGTGCTGGGAAGGCGGAGAGAAATGGGACGAGTCCCGAAGGGACGGCACTGCGAACCGCGTTCACGATCGCACCCCGCTCGAAACCGTCTCGTGCACATCGTCTTTAGACGATTCCACGGGGTGCTCCGTCAGCGCAGGCCCTCCCGCCACAAATCCCACGCCGCCGGTAATCAGTGCAATCCCCGCCCAGCGCAGCGGACTGACTTGCTCATGCAACGCAAACTTGGCCACCAGCGCCAGCAGCACATAACCAAGCGAAGTCGCCGGCAAAACATAAGTAAGATCAGCCCACGAAAGCGCGGAAGTATACGAAGCGAAGAAGGCCAGCAAAAGCAAAATCCCCGCTGCCACCCAGGGGTTGGCAAGGGCGAAAATCACGCTTTGCAAATGATGAAGGGAAATGTTGCCGGTCTGCTTCATGCCGTGCGAGAGCAGCGCGTCACCCGCCGAGGCGAACACCGTGACTCCAGCCAGCACCAGATACTTGCGAAAGTTCAATAGAAATCCGGAAACGTATCAGTCTTCTCCTGCACGACTCTGTCATCCTGAGCGAAGTAGCCGTTTCGCGAAGCGAAGGGGCTATGGAGTCGAAGGATCCCTTTCACCTTGGCAGCTCCTGCGGCCTCAAAAGAGAGTTCAACCGCGCGAGCCGCCTCTTACGCTTTCGCCGGCTCCGCCGCCGCAGCCGCGTCGCTATGCTGCTTAACCATCTTGTTGCGGCTGGCGCGCAGCTTCAAAAACGACTTCGCCTCTTTGTAGAGCCGCTTGCGATCCGCGCTGTTGAACGCCGCCTTGCGCAAAATGCGGAACGCCGCCTTGGGCCGGAAATAATACTCATCGTAAAAACGGTGCACCGCGCTGATAATGTCATCCGCCGGCAGCCCCGGATATTGAATGTGCGCCAGTTGGTGTCCGCCCTCGTCAACCATCTTATTTTCGCCGACGATGTATCCCTTCTTCACCGCGTCGTCGTAAAGCTCGGTGCCGGGATAACCGTGGGCCACGGAAACCTGAATGGTTTCCACATCGAGTTCTTTGGCGAACGCGATCGTGTTGTTGATGGTCTCGTGCGTCTCTCCGGGCAGGCCCATGATGAAGTCGCCGTGAATCACCAGCCCCAGTTTGTGGCAATCTTTGGTAAATTGTCGTGCGCGTTCAATCGTCGCGCCCTTCTTGATGTTTTTCAAAATTTGCTGATCGCCCGACTCATAACCGACGATGAGCAGGCGGCATCCCGCGTCCTTCATCGCCTTGAGCGTTTCAAAATCGGTGGTGACGCGCGAAGTGCACGACCAGGTCAGGCCGAGAGGCTTGAGCTTGGCGCACAACTCGATCGTGCGCCCCTTCTGAATATTGAATGTGTCATCGTCAAAGAAGAATTCTCTTACCTCTGGCCAGAAAGATTTTACTTTCGACATTTCGGCGGCTACGTCGTCGGCGGAGCGTTTACGCCAGGCGTGTCCGCTTAAAGTCTGCGGCCAGAGGCAGAACGTACACAGCGCCGGACAGCCGCGTGTGGTGTAGAGCGAGACATAGGGGTAAAGCAGAAACGGCACGTTGTACTTGGTGACATCAAGATCGCGCTTATAGACATCGGTCACGTGCGGCAGCGCGTCGAGATCCTGAATCTGCGGCTGGTCGGGATTGTGAACGATCTCTCCATTCCGCAAGAAAGAAGCGCCGAGAATTTCTTCCAGCGGCTTGCCTTTGGCGTAGTCCGTGACCGCGTAGTCGAATTCCTTGCGCACAATAAAATCAATCGCTGGGCAGTCGCGCAAAGATTTTTCCGGCAGCACAGTCACATGCGGCCCGACAAAGGCAATCTTGATGTTCGGATTCACAGCCTTGATAGCCTGCGACAACCGAATGTCGCCCGGAAAGCCGGGAGTCGACGTGAACAAAACCAGAAACTCATAGTCGCGGGCAATCTGAATCGTCTCCTCCGCCGACACATGATGCGAAGGCGCATCGAGCAATCGCGCTCCCTCCAGCATCCCCGCCGGATAAGCGAGCCACACCGGGTACCAAAACGACTCTATCTCGCGGGTGGCGGGCCAGCGGGAGCCTGCGCCCCCGTCGAAGTTTTCAAAGGAAGGCGGATTCAGAAACAGTGTTTTTAGGGGCATATGGGATAGTCACTATTTTATCATCTCCGCGCCCCGCGCTGTTGCGTGCGCGAGCACTTCTAATTGCCGGCGAGGGCCCATTTTTCGAGGTCTCCGGTGACGCGGAGAAGACCGAGTTGGCTGCGCTCAAGCTCGAGGGTGATGTCCTGTAGCGAGATAAATTTTTCGCTGGCCTGAATGCGGGCGTCGTCGAGGTCGTGAAGCGTTGCCGTGCCCGCGTCCATGCGGGTGGGAACGGCGGCGAGATTTTTTCCCGCGATTTGATATTCGAGTTCGGCGACATCGCGGGCGGCCTGCATCTGCGCGACCGAGCGTTGCAAGCGAAGAGTTTGTTCGGAGACCTGGTTGTGCGCGGCCTCGGCTTGTTTTTTGGCTTTGAAGGCATCGGATTCGGCTTCTTCCACGCGAGCGTGTTGCGCGAGATTGAGAAAGGGAAAATGGATCACGATGCCGACGGAAGCGTTGTTCGGCTGAAAACTTCCGGGCTGATAATACTTTTGATAGTTATTGTAAGTCGCAAGATTGGCGTACTGTGCAGCGAAGTCGATGCTGGGCCAAAGGGATTTTTTTTCTCCCTTGAGGCGCAAATATTGCGCGCGGGCGTGCTCGACGGCGGCCTGCAAGTCAAGGTTGGATTCCAGGGCTTTGCCGCGGGTCTCTTCTTCTTGTTTCAGATCTTCTGTCTTTGCTTCCGGCAGAGCGGGCAGGGAAGCGGGATCGGTTTCGATGGTAGTGGCGGCCAATCCGGTCAACCCGGAAAGGTGTTCGCGGACGACATCAGCGGAGCCCATGGCCTCGGTCATTCGCAGGCGAACCCGCGCCACGGAAAGACGAGCTTTCGCGCCTTCGATTTCACTGTCGACTCCTTCCCGCACGCGTTGAGCGACGGCGGTTTGCATTTTTTCGGCGGCGGCTTCCACTTCACGCAGCTGAGTAAGACGCTGTTCCCATTTTGCCAGCTCGGCGTAGTTCATGACTGCATCTTCAATGATCTGATTGCGCTGGTCTTTGGTGTGCAAGGCGCTGACTGCGTAGTCGGATCGGGCGGCGCGGATGAAATCTTTCAGCGCGGGATTGATGACGGCGGATTGCGCGGTCACGTTGAACAGGGAAGGCGCGGCGCCTTCGAGCGAGAGAGGAAATCCGTCCGACCAGCCCAATCCCGCGCCGGCGATCAGTTGCGGGATGTAGTTGTTGCGCAGTTCGTGGTAGGAGGCGAAGGCGCGTTGCTGGTCGGCCTGGGCAATGCCGGCCGATGTTCCGTGAGCGAGCGCGAGTTGCACAACGCGCTTCAGGGACACGGGCTCGGCGTGAGCGCCGGTGACGGACAATGCTAAGGTCAACAAAAAAAGAATGCGCACGAGCTTAGTCCACGATTGGTTTTTCATCTTATTTTTCTTTTTCATGGCGTCCCCAATGGGATGATCAGGAATGATTCTACGGACAATGGGAAGCGAGAGCATCTTAACTAGGCGGGTGACGCAGGATAAGGGCGCCTGACTGCGCCCGGAACTTGCAGAAGCGAGGTCTACTGTTCTTGCATTGGCGAGCGAACTGGAGGTAGCATTTACTCATGGCGAAGTGCCGTTCCATGTTTGCGCTTGTTCTGGTTTCCTTATGGACGGCAATACCTGCTTTGGCCTGCTTACCAAACGCTACGATGACGCAGGCCGAGATGGCCTGCTGTAAGAAAATGGCAGGCGACTGTCATATGAGCGCGGGCCGGCACCCTTGTTGCAAGACGACTGTCGAGCGAGCGTCGGCGGTTGCCTTGTTCGATCGCCCCGCGACGGAAATCAATCCTGTTGCCTCCATCTTGATGGATGTGTCCCTGCCCGAACCTAGGACTGAGCGGATAGGCAGTAGCGGGTTGCAAGGTCTTTCTCCTCCAGCGCCACCCGGTCTTAATCCCATCCTGAGAATCTGATCTCCGTTGTTGTTTTGTCCTCCCCCGCGCGGACTTCGCGCAGGTGTGCGTTCAGAAACACGATGGAGGAAAGCATGAAACGAGCGATTACTTTGCTTGTGCTACTGGCATTGCCACTGCAGGCAATTGCCGAGGGACATGGTCCGGTATTCGGCCTGGCGACGCCGACGAACTCGAAAGGCGAGTGGAGCTTCGATGAAGGAATTTTTGATCGAACAACGAGCCTGGGCTCGCAAGCCTCGATTCGAGAACTCGTCGGCTACGGTTTCACGCCGCACCTAACGCTGTCGTTCACACTTCCCGGCGTAGTCGGAGACACGTGGTTGCCGCCAACCAGAGTTCAACCGGGGGATGATTTTGATTCCACCCTTTCATGGCGATTTCAGCACAGGGCAACGAAGGTGGGCACCCGCATCGAGAGCACCGCTTTCGCGGCTCTTGTGATTCCCGGGCCGCAGTCCGGATACAAAGGCGTAAGCCGGACCAGCAACGCTCCCGGTTTTATGGTCGGTGCAGTCACGGGGCGAGCTTCGCTCAGCCACTATTTGTGGCTGGGGTCTACGTTCACCAAGTTCGGCGAGCGCAACGGGGAACAACGACCGACCGTTTTCGACTACAGCCTAGTGTATGGCTATCGTCCTCCGAAGTGGAGGAGATCGCCGGACAAATGGGACTGGAGACTTTTTGGCGAACTCGTAGGTGAGCGGTCCGAGAGGTTCCTGCAGGCGAACGCCACCGTGGCCGATACGCAAGCACACCAAGTCTTTCTCGGTCCTTCGGCGCTGGGGATCTATCGCAACTACACGATCAGCTTCGGCGCTCAGTTACCGGTTTATCAGGACGTCGGTTCTGTCTGGCCGAGAGAGCGTGTACGTATCGCGGTCAATTTTAGCTATCTGTTATTTCAGCATTCACATTAGGAGATGGAAATGAAAAGAATTATGGCGCTGTTTTCGACATTGGTTTTGCTTGTGGCATCTGCGTCGGCAGAAATCAGATCCATAGACATCACGATCTTTGGCATGGATTGAGAAGTCTGTGCACACGCCGTGCGCGTGTCCCTGAAGTCGGTAGCGGGCGTGGATTCCGTTGACGTAAGCCTTGCGAAGGGCCTTGCCTCGGTAAAGATGAAACCGGGCAATACGGCAACGCTCAAACAGTTACAGAACGCGATTACCAGGAATGGATTCACGATGAAAGACTCGCCTGCGGTCGTCGCCGGAGCGATTATCGTTGCGAACGGCAAAACTCGATTGCAGATTTCGGGGTCGAACGAACTCCTGTCGCTGGTACCAGAGTCATCGGCCTCAAGCAATGCAACGTCATTGATCGGAAAGTCTGTCCTGGTGGAGGGCACGATCCCGGACGTGGCGAAGGGCAAACTGCCGGATTCGATCCGCTATCGGTCAATCAAGGAAGAACCACAACAATGAATATTAAGACTGTGCAAACCAAGCGTTCGGCAGTGTTGAGCTACTTTTCTTTATTCACATCTTTGAGCACTCTGCTTTGCTGTGCCCTGCCTTCGTTGCTTGTCATATTCGGCTTGGGAGCGTCCGTGGCCTCTATGCTCTCGTTCCTGCCTTGGTTAGTCACACTGTCCCGCCATAAGGAATGGACTTTCGCGATATCGGGCAGCCTGATCGCCTTGAGCTTCTTGAATATGTACTACATCGCTCCTCGTCTCGAAATGCAGGAGTGCAATCCAGATAATCCCACGGCCTGCGCTGGCGCGAGCAAGCTGAGCAGAATCCTGCCCTGGTGCTCCGCTGGCATCTATTTTGCTGGCTTCTTCGTTGCATATGCGCTGGGGCCGATACTCGCGAAGATGGACAGCCTCCGGCCATAGATGAGACTTGACATCTATCTATAGTTCTGCAAATATCGAAATATGAAGCCAGGCCAATCTAAGAAATCAGCAGAGCAGGTCGTCAAATACGCCGACATGTTATCCGCCATGGGAACGGAGCCGCGGTTGCGGATCATGCAGTTGTTGCTGGCCGCCCATCCGGAGGGGCTGGTGGCCGGTGAGATTCAGGAAGAGCTGGAAATTCCGAATTCCACGTTGTCGCACCATCTCGACAAGCTTAAGGCGGAAGACCTCGTGCACGTGCAACGAGAAAGTACGTTTCTGCGCTATGCCGCAAATACCGATGCGTTACAGGAATTGCTTCAGTTTTTGTATGCCGAATGCTGCACTCGTAATAAAGCTGTGAAGCCGGACCAGATCGTTCAAATTTGCAAGTAAGGAAGGAGAAATTTCATGAGCGACACCGACATTCGACAGGTCGTCAAGGAAAAGTATGGCCAAGCGGCCTTGCGAGTGAGCAGCGGCGGCAGTTCGTGCTGTGGAGCGGCGTCCGGCAGTGGGTGCGGCGATCCGATCACGTCCAACCTTTACGACGCACTTCAAGCGCAGCAGATTCCCGAAGAAGCATTGCTGGCATCGCTGGGCTGCGGAAATCCGACCGCTCTGGCGCGGCTGAGTCCGGGCGAGGTTGTTTTGGATCTTGGCTCTGGCGGGGGCATTGATGTACTGCTTTCGGCGAAACGTGTTGGTCCGACGGGTAAGGCCTACGGCCTTGACATGACCAATGAGATGCTCGCGCTGGCGGAGAAGAACAAGCGCAAGGCGGGAATTGAGAACGTCGAGTTTTTGAAAGGTGAGATCGAACACATTCCATTGCCCGATGATTCGGTGGATGTGGTCATCTCGAATTGCGTGATCAATCTTTCGGCAGATAAGGATCGAGTGCTGAAAGAAGCGTTTCGCGTTCTGAGACCGGGCGGGCGCTTTGCCGTTTCCGATGTCGTTACCCGGGGCGAGATGCTGCCGGAGATTCGTCAGAGCGTGCTTCTCTGGGTCGGCTGCGTTGCTGGTGCGCTCGAAGAGAACGAATACCGCAGCAAACTCACATCCGCAGGCTTCGAGAATGTCGATATTGAGCCGACGAGGGTTTATCGGGTGCAGGACGCGCGCGAGTTTCTTTCCGGGCAAAACATCGACGTGGATGCGATTGCGCCGCAGGTTGACGGCAAGTTCATGAGCGCCTTTATCCGCGCGGCTAAGCCGAAACGAACGGAAGCTTGCTGCGGTCCAGAATGCTGTCAGTGAGGAGCGACATGCCCCAGCACCACAACGTTCTTTTTCTGTGCACCGGAAATTCGGCTCGCTCGATCATGGCCGAGGCAATCATGAACTACAAAGGCCGAGCGAACTTCACTGCCTACAGTGCGGGGAGCCATCCCACAGGGGCGGTTCGACAGGAGGCCATCGCGCAACTTGAAAGCGCTCATTTACCAATAGACGGTCTCAGAAGCAAGAGCTGGGATGAGTTTGGGAAGCCGGACGCTCCCAAATTTGATTTTGTATTCACCGTCTGTGATAACGCCGCAAAGGAAGTCTGTCCGTTCTGGCCGGGTCAACCCTTGACGGCTCATTGGGGAGTCCCTGACCCAGCTGCCGTTCATGGGACGCCGGAAGAAATCAGGCGCGCATACCGTGAGGCCTTCCTAACCCTGGAACGCCGGATCAGCTTATTCCTTTGCCTGCCTCTTACTACCATCGACAATCTGGCCATCAAGAAAGAAATCGACAAGATCGGCCAGGAATGAAATTCAACTTGCGCGTGCGACTGACGGCTGAGTTTTTGGGCAGTGCGTTCTTGGTTGCCGCCGTGATTGGCTCCGGCATTATGGGGGAGCGGCTGGCGGGTGGAAATGCCGCCATTGCCCTGCTTGCGAATACTATTGCGACCGGTGCTGCCTTGGTCGCCCTCATTCTGACGTTCGGACCAATTTCCGGCGCGCATTTCAATCCAGCAGTCACGCTCGCCGACGCGATTGAGAGGGGCATCGCTTGGCCCGAAGCATTGGCTTACATGGTCGTGCAGTGCGCGGGAGGAGTTGGCGGGGCGATCGTCGTGCATCTGATGTTCGGTCTGCGCTGGTATTCTCTTTCGTCCCATGCCCGCCATGGATGGAGCTTGGTTCTCAGCGAGTTCGTCGCAACATTCGGACTGCTATCGGTGATCTGGGGTTGTTCGCGGTTGCGTTCGGGTGCGGTGCCTTTTGCCGTTGCGAGCTACATTATTGCCGCATACTGGTTCACTGCATCCACTTCATTTGCCAACCCGGCGGTAACGATTGCCCGCTGCTTGTCGGACACGTTCGCGGGCATTCGGGCCGCCGATGTTCCATTGTTCGTCGTGGCTCAGATCGCAGGAGCATTAGGTGCAACGATGTTGTTTCGTTGGATCGTTCCAAGTTTGCCGGAGTTCGCAGATCAGGTGATCGTGCCGCATTCCGCTTCTCACGAATGGAGAGAAACGATACGTTGAACCGTTGAGCGGCCCAAGATCGTGAATGACCAACCGGCCGCCGTCTTCCGATTTCCTGCTCTCCGAATTGATTTGATCCGCGGCTCGATTCTTAGTACCTTGCTGCTGACGCCTTCTCTGCCGAGGTGCACGTTGCCCATTAACGCCGTGGACTCGATCACGCCTGCCGTGGAACACACCAAACAACAACTGTTCAAGCCCTTCCGCATTGGACAATGGACGCGGCTGGCTTTTGTCGGGCTGCTGGCGGGAGAGCTTGGTTCCAACGGATGCAACCGCTCCAACTTCCGTTTTCCCCACAATCCGGAAACTATGCCGCACATAGGGCTCCCGGGTTCTATTGGGCACGGTTTTCCAAGTCTAGGATCTTTAGGAATTGATCATGCCCTGCTGGCCGGTCTGATCGCGGCGGTCGTCGTCGCGGCACTCGCCGTCGGGATCATCTTTATGTATATAAGCAGCGTGATGCGCTTCGTGCTGTTCGACAGCATCATCGCCAAAGAGTGCCACATCCGCTGGGGCTGGAGCCGCAGGCTGGGCCCGGGATGGCGGTACTTTGTGTGGAAGCTGGGCTACGTTCTGCTTTTCTTTGCGGGCATCGTGGTGCTGGTTGGGATTCCTGCGGCGTTCGCGCTCGCCGCAGGATGGTTCAGGGAACCGAAAGAGCATCTGCCGGTTTTGGTTTTAGGTGGGACTTTTCTTTTGCTGCTGTTCTTGATTTTCGTTTTGGCGGCGGCGGTGATTTTTGTGCTGACGAAAGATTTTGTCGTTCCCCAGATGGCTCTGGAGAATATTGGCGCAATGGAAGGATGGCGGCGACTGTGGCCAATGATGAAGGCCGAGATGGGAGCATACGTAGGCTACATTGCGATGAAGATCGTGCTAGCCATCGTAGTGGGCATACTGATTGGAATAGCCGCGGTCATCCTGGGCGTGTTCTTCGCCGTGCCAACAGTGGGGCTGGGCATTATTGCAGTGCTTACCGGCAAAGCGGCCGGACTGACGTGGAACGTTGAGACGATCACTCTGGCGATCGTGGTGGGGTGCATTCTGCTGGCAATTTTTTTCTATCTGGTTTCTCTGATCTCTGTGCCCGCGATCGTGTTCTTTCCCGCATATTCGATTTACTTTTTTGCCGGACGCTACCCTCGGCTGGCCGCAGCCCTTTATCCGGCAATGCCTGCGGCTCCGGTTCCACCGGGTGCGACCCCGTTCGGGCGATGACGATTACACCTAAGCCTGTTCACTTCGAAGGGCAAGCTGCCACTTTACTAAAGCACAAGCACGTCCGCCTTCTGCGATTTTAAGGCACGGTCGAATGTAACCAGTCGCAGTCCGGCGACGTAGGCAAAGGCCAGCAGATACGCGTCGGCCCAAATCTTTGGGGATCGAGTCGTTAACCGCGAACGAGAGCGAAATTCGTGCTCCAACTCCTCCGGTTCCGGAAGAAACTGAATGCGGCTGTCTGCCCAGGCCCGGTCCCACAATTTCCAAGCTTCGGACATGGTTTTGGCATCCTTTCCCATAATTTGTTCGGTCGTGAGAAGACGCAGAACCGTGATCTGGGTGACACGGCAAAAAAAGAATTGTTCTTCGCGGGATTGCTCGAACCAACGCGTCGCGCGCTCGGAGTGCACGTGCCGGCTCCAGAAAAGGGCGAGCCAGACGTTCGCATCAAGGAAATTCAACGTGTTCATAGATCTGTTTATTGGTCACGTTGACCTTTGGGCCTGGAGAGACAATCAAGGGAAAACGCACTTGAGAGGGCCGGGGACGCTGTCCCTGCAATAGCACACTTTTCACTCCGCCCAAAACCAATTCGCGCACGGAGCATCCGCTGGCCGCAGCCTGCTCCTTCAGCTTTCGGTATAGGGGTGCGGGAATGTCAACCGTGGTACGAACTGATTCCTGTTTCACAGGCTCTATTATTGCAGGAGTGCCATAAATATGGAAAGGCCTTTGTTTTACACGAACCCTAGCCGCCAGAGCCCGTTGCGAGGCGCGGATAAAGAACGGTTGATGAGGCCAAGGCAGCGGACAACATTGATGTCCACAATGAAACCGTCAGCCACTAACGCACGAACTAATCCTAATTCGTTTTCGGGTGGGCCCGGTATTCTGAAGGGCAACGCGCACTGTGAGGAGCTACTTGCCTGCCTGAATTTGCGCCAGCCTGAGAGCTTCCTCCCGGGCGCGATTTGCCATTTCCATTTGGTGCTTCAGATTTCCTGTCTTGGCCGGCTGACTACCCGGCTGGGTTTGGACGAGTTCGAGGGCTTGCTCTCTTGCGCGGTTGGCCAACGCCAATTCTTTATTTTGAATCTCCTGCGGATGGCCGGCGATCTGCGGTTCAGGGCGAGCATTGAATTCGTTCTCGATCTGATAGCGTTCTTCAGAGGTCGGCTCCTCGGGTTTTCGGTTAAGAGTCACAAATGGTTCTCCGTCTGCTGCCGTCCAACGATGAATGTAGGCGCCTTCGCTGGGCAGAACTGTTGCCCCCGCGCCGTGCGCGACGGCGAGCGGCGAGGCAGACGACGCAGCGGACGATATCTGCCGAGAAGGCCGCGCGTGGGTCGCGTTTTTCGCTGGGGTGCTGACGGGCGAAGCCTGTGCTTGGGCTATGCGCGGGTTCAGCTGAACCATTCCCGCAATACCCATCGCGACGAGGGTTGCCAAGGCACTACTTCCGAGCTGGGTCACGGTCGCACGCGTAGCCGAGCCAACTTTTCTGGCGATCGATTTTCTGCCGACCGACAACTTCAAGGACATATTCGGCAAATACATATTTCCTCCAAATAAGTTGTTGCGAACGCTCCCGGCAGGCGGCAACTACTCGCTGCGAAGGCAGTCTGCCGGAGAAATCCCCAGCGCCCTGCGAAGCGGAGCACTCACTGCTATCACCATGACGATCAGCGTGAATGCGCAGCCAGCCAGGAAAGCGCCAATTCCTGTGATCAAGTTTATGGAGTATACGTCTCTCAGTTGAAGAACGGCGATCAAGGTCAGGGCTGAGCCAATTCCGAATCCGACAGCAATTGGTTTCACGAACCGCCTAAGCACATTGGCACAGACCGATAACACCCCGGATCCCAAGGCAAGTTGAATTCCGATATCTCGGCGGTGCGCAGCGACTTCAATCGAGAGTACGCCAAACAAACCGACGGCCATGCTCAAGACTGTGATGCCAGTACACAGAGCATCAAACAAGGTCAGGGCACGAATGAAGCGCAGGTCATCCTCGACATGCGTCTGTATAGAATCGATCCCGGAGGTCAGACTCATGGGGGCGACTGCCTGCACCGAATTCCGAATCGCTTCGGCAGCGAGGTTACTGGTTGCTGCGCGCACGATGATGTTGGACATAACCTTGCTGCTAAGAAGGTAAACAGCATTGTCTGGCGGTTCGGACATAGACTTCAGATGCGCGTCGCCGGCAATGCCAACGACCCGGCAATAGGGTTTGGAACCGGCACTTGCTTCGCTCTCATTGGCATAGACATATCTTTCCAGCGGGTTTTCTGACCCAAAGAGCGCCCGGGCCGCGCTCATGCTGACTATGCAAACGGGATCGCTTGCACTGTCATTTGCAACGAAGTCGCGCCCTCGAAGAATCCTGTTGCCGGAGGCGGAGAAGTACTCGCGGGAAACGGTTGCCGGCCACATGCCTTCCTCTCTGTGGACCATGCCGCTACCCAGACGAACGGCAAAAGATGCGCGCGCGGAGGCTCCGGACAGTGGCAGCAGATTGGTTATGGCCACGGAGCGAACGCCGGGACTGTTGGCGATCAGTTGCATGATGCGGTTGAGCTTTTCCCCGGCGATTGTTCCGGAATGATCCTGTCTGTCGAGAAGATCCAGACTGGTTACGACGGCGGTGTTGGTATCGAAACCCGAGGGCTGATGCGACAACGTCTCAAACGCCGCGCCGCCCACTGCCGTCAACGTCAGCAGAAACGCAGCGGCAAAAACTTCGCTTCCGATAATCCAGGGATTCGAACGGCCGGTGATCGACCGATTTGCCATGCTAAGGGTCATCCGAGTCTGTTGTCGGGCGTGCCAGCGGCTGGCTTGTACCACACTTATGGTGACGATGAGGAACACGGCTCCCGTCCCAGCCAGCAAAAGTAGAATGCTGGGAGTCACGGTAGGAAACGATTCGAAACCCGTGGTCGATCGAACAAGCAAGGAAAGAGTGTGCGTTACACCCCAGGCCAACGGTATGGCGGCAATGCTCCCTGCGATGGCCAGGACAATGCCTTCCAGGCTGGCGATTCCCAAGATATGTTTAAAGGTCGCGCCAAAGGCAAGCCGAATCGCAGCGTCCTGAGCGGAGCGCGTGCTTCGGCTGGCAAAAAGAAGAACCAGATTGCAGGCGCCAAACAGGAAAAGCACGGCGGCAAGACCCATCATCGCCAGCAACGGCGTGCGCACCGCGTTCAGCCGGTAAGAGTGGCCCAGTTCTCCGCTCGCGGCAAAGATCAGAGATCCACTGCCCGTACCGGGGAAATTCTCGTCGGTGAATAATTCTCCTGTGGGATCGGCTTCTTTACGGACCTGAGAATCTACAGCGGGCAGGATGGCTTTTACGCTGGCTAAGGTGGCGCCTTGTGGCAAGCGGCCGTAGACATCCCATTCCATATACCCGGGATTAGCAAAGCGATCCTGGCCGGGACTTGAAACGGACAAAAAGTGGCGCGGCAGCAGCACCTGAGCCACGATGGGGGGATTGAGGCCGGAAAAATCCATGGGCAGCACGCCGATTATGTACGCCGGAGCCCCATCGATTACGATTGATTTGCCAATGATGTTTGGATCTTTTGCGAAATGTGCCGCCCAAAAACTATAACCGAGAACTGCGGGCCAGCCATTTTCGCCGCCTCCGGATTGATCCTCGTGATCATCGAAAAACCTGCCGAGGGCAGGGGTCAGCTTCATCACGGAGAAAAAATCTCCGTTTACCAGGGCTCCTGAGAGATTCGTGGCGCCGTCCGGCGTGCGGAGAACAAGGGCGAGAGAGCTGTCCCAAATGGCCAACTGGCTGAACATTGGGTTTGAGCGGTGTAATGCTTCATAGGCCGGGCCTGACAACGGAAGCGAGTTGGCGCCACTGCCCACTGTGTAATACACCAATCGGTCTGGCTCAGGGACGCCCAGGGCCGCAAATAGAACAGCTTTTGTGACCGAAAACAGCCCTGCGTTTACGCCAATGGCGAGGGCCGTTGTAATTATCACGAGGATGGAAAATCCAGGAACTCTTAATAGGCGCCGGAAGACATAAAGCACATTATCGTCCCCCCTTCCCATTTGCCCGCGCGATGCAAGTTAAGTTTCCGATGGTTTTTTAAAGTCATCTTGAGATCTACCGGGGGCCCGGCAGATCTCAAGATAAACCTACGTCGTGATGCCCACAGCTACAAACTCAGGCGGCACCGCATGAAGTCTGGTTAGCGGTGCATGTGTTAGGACCACAGCACTGGGCCCCATTGCCCGCAGTGCAGCAGATAGGTTTGTTAGGAGCGATTTGCCGATTGGAAGACCCGTTGGAACTCATGGACCGTCCATAGGAATACACCCCCGACATGACCGCCAAAATACACAATCTGAGCGCGATCTTCTTCATTGTGTTCACTCCCTTGTCTTGCATATTGAATTTCTGCGGAAGTTTCCTTGCGCAGATCTCTGGCATGGGGCACTACTCATCTTGAGATCTGCCGCAGCCCGGCAGATTCAAGATAAACCTACGCCGTGATGCCCCAGCTACAAACTCAAGCGGCGCCGCATGAATTCTGGTCGGCGTTACAGGTGTTGGGACCACAGCACTTGGCGCCGTTGCCGGCAGTGCAGCAGACAGGCTTGTTGGGAGTGATTTGCCGATTGGAAGACCCGTTGGAACTGAGCGACGAGCCATAGGAATACACTCCCGACATGACCGCCAAAATGCACAATCTAATCGCAATCTTCTTCATAGTTTTCACTCGCGTGTCTTGCATATTGAATTTCCGCGGAAGTTTCCTTTCGCAGATCTCTTTGTGCCAGGAACACCTATTTCTCCAGGGCGGCGACGACTTCGGTTTCCGCAACCGGGGAAAGTTGGCCAACCCAAGCGTTTTTAACTTTTCCCGAGGCATCGAGCAACAAGAGGGTAGGCGTCCCTAGAACTTGAATAGAAGCCAGAGGCTGGCTGAAAACACCGTCGATATCAATGCCTTGCCCGTGAAGCTCTTCGTTTCCCGTACTGCTGCCATCAGGCATGACGGCCAGCAGGTGCGCATGTATCTTGCCCTGATGCTCTAAACCGCTTAGCTGCTTATAGAAAGGCAGGCTAGCTTCGCAATATGGACATCCTTTGCGGATTGCGAGGACAAGCGTTTCAGGATGATTGGCCCAGTGATAGCCGGGAACATCCGCGATCTTTTTGCCGACGAAGTGGACCTCGTCGGTGCTGCCGGATGAGGCTTTGTGCAACCAGAATTCTTTGCGCGACAAGAAGAGCAAAACGATAAGAACGCAGACAATGAGAATCCCCGCATTGGCGAGGGTTTCGATAATTTGTCTCGGGGAAGTCATAGGCTGACCCCAGGAGAAATCAGTTCTACTGGCAACTGAAGTCCCACTGAACTCCAAAATATGTAGTCCAATATCAAGAACCCCAAAATCGATGCCGGAGTATAGTCCGGCAACAGAACTGCATATCACTGTGAATGTTTTTTGTTACGAAAACCGAACAACCGGTGTAAGAATTCGGTGAGGTCGTCCCAGAAATGATTGGCGAGCACTGGCGACAGAGGCTCGGATCGATCCTTTCGGTTCTGCTGAAGGCAAACTCACGAAGCGCCGGTTTCCACAGGGGTAGGTTCCGCACGACCCTGGCTTCGTTGACGGGAGGATTCTGGATGCCTAAGATGAAGCCGTTGGGAAGAGGGCATCCCTGTTTTCATTTTCGTGGTGCGGAAAATTCGGTGCGGGCTAAACAGGCTGCGGAGAAACTTGATTGCTGCCCGTTATCGTGCTCACCCGTCGGCTTAGGGCGTCGTTATTTCAATGTGGCTATGGCGCGACTCGAAGCTGCGCGCCCTTTTCAACTGGAATCACGAGTTGAGTTTTCCGCGGCTTGTGAGGCCGTACGGATAAAGGACGGCTCGTGGCTGCCTTGAAACGTTGTGCCAGCCGAACCGGGGTTTCCGGAAGCGACGTTTTTCTGTAGAGCGATGGGCATCGCTTATTTAAGCCTATAAGAAGGATCAACCAGGGAATGATCGACCAGATCGTCTCGCACTACCGCATTGTCGAGAAAATCGGCGGCGGCGGTATGGGTATTGTCTATAAGGCCGAGGACACCGAGCTGGGACGATTTGTCGCGTTGAAGTTTCTGCCGAAAGATCTAGCCCAGGACCCGCAGGCACTGGAGCGCTTTCGGCGGGAGGCGCGGGCAGCGTCGGCACTGAACCATCCTAATATCTGCACCATTTACGAAATTGGCAAAAGTGGCGAAGAGTCTTACATCGCCATGGAATTTCTGGATGGAGTAACGCTGAAACACCGTATTGCGGGACGGCCGATTGAGACGGACGTGCTTCTTGGCCTGGCGATTGAGATTGCTGATGCGCTGGACGCGGCGCATTCGCAAAACATCGTTCACCGCGACATTAAGCCTGCCAACATTTTTGTGACCAAGCGGGGCCACGCCAAGATTCTGGATTTCGGGCTGGCCAAGGTTGCGCGTGGAGTGAGCTCGTCAAGCCAGATTGCGTCGGCGAACACGATCACCGGAACCGACGACGAGAAGCATTTGACGAGCCCGGGATCAACGCTGGGCACGGTTGCTTACATGTCTCCGGAGCAGGCGCGGGCGCGGGAACTGGATGCGCGGACGGATTTGTTTTCGTTTGGCGCGACGCTGTATGAGATGGCGACGGGGATGCTGCCGTTCCGGGGCGAGAGTTCCGCGGTGATCTTCAAAGCCATTCTGGATTCGGTGCCCACGTTACCCGTGCGGCTGAATCCGGATGTGCCGGCGGAGTTGGAACGGATTATCAGCAAGGCTCTGGAGAAAGACCGGGAGTTGCGTTACCAGCACGCGTCGGAGATGCGAGCCGATTTGCAACGGCTGAAGCGGGATACGGACTCGCACGCGTCGTCGGGGTTCTCGGCGGAACGGTGGGCGGGGGAGCCGTCTTCATCTTCATCTGCTTCGGGACATAGTTCGCAGGTGGGGGGTTCTTCGGTTTTCGCTCAGGGCGCGTCCGCGCCCGCGTCCCACGTTTCTGCGCTTTGGGGATACGTGGTGACTGCGGTTTTGGTCTGCGGGCTTATTGCGGGCGGCGTTTATTATCGCGGGCATCGAAGCAAAGTTCTCACCGACAGGGACACTATCGTGCTCACGGATTTTGCCAACAGCACAGGGGACGCGGTGTTCGACGACACGCTGAAAACCGCACTCAGCGTTTCGCTGAGGCAATCGCCTTTTTTGAATGTGCTCTCGGACAGTCAGGTCGCGAAAACGATGCAGCAGATGGCGCGTCCGGCGGGAACGAAACTGACGCCCGAGCTGGCGCACGAGCTGTGCCAGCGGGCAGGCAGCAAGGCTTTTATTGCGGGATCGATTGGCAGTTTGGGCAGCGAATATGTGCTGGGGTTGAAGGCGGTAAATTGCCAGAACGGAGATACGCTGGCGCAGGAGCAAATCACGGCGGCCTCCAAAGAAAATGTGCTGGACGCGCTGGGCGGGGCAGCGTCGAAGCTGCGAGGCGAGATGGGGGAATCGCTGGCTACGGTGCAGAAGTTCGACGTGCCCCTGGTGCAGGCCACCACATCGTCGCTCGAAGCATTGAAGGCCTACACGCTGGGCAGGAAAGCTTATCGCGAGCAGGGCACCGCCGCCGCATTGCCTTACCACGAACGAGCTATTCAACTCGATCCGAACTTCGCCATGGGCTATAGAGCCCTGGGAGCGGACTACCAGAGTTTGGGCGAAGTGGGGCGGGCGGGCGAATACCTGACCAAGGCGTTCGAATTGCGCGAACACGCGAGCGAACGGGAGAAGCTGACGATCGTTGCCGGCTACTACACCAGTATTACGGGAGAACCGGAGAAAGCCGCGCAAACCTATCAGGAGGAAATTGAGAGCTATCCGCGAGACAGCGCGGGCTACAACGGGCTGGGTCTGGAGTATGCGGCACAAGGGCAGTACGAGAAAGCCGCGGAGGTGACTCGCCAGGCGGTGCGGATTGCTCCGGAGGAAGTGGGTGGATACGCGAATCTGGTGAACGATCTGCTCGCTTTGCAACGCTTCGACGAAGCCAGACAAGTCATCCGCGAAGCTGAGACGCGAAAATTGGATGGCTTGGCGATGCACAACGCTCTTTACGCGCTGGCGTTTCTGGCGGCGGACTCGGCGGCGATGGCGGAACAGCAGCAATGGTATGGAGCGAAGCCGGATTACGAGAACTGGGGATTTGCGCTGGCGGCGGGTACCGAGGCGTATGCGGGTCATGCGGCCAAGGCGCGGGAGCTGACAACGCAGGCAGTGGATTCCGCAATTCGGGCTGACAGCAAGGAGAACGGAGCACTGTGGCGGGCGATTGAAGCGCAGCGCGAAGCCGCATTCGGCAATCCCGCCAGCGCGCGGCAGATAGCGGCAGAGGCTCTAAAACTTGCTCCGGCGAGTCCGGCGGCTGCGAGCGAAGCGGCTTTTGCTTTTGCCATGGCCGGTGATACGGCGCGAGCGGAATCCGTGGCGCAGGATTTAGGGAAGCGCTTTCCGCTGGATACGCAGATACAGTCGCTTTGGCTGCCGGCGATTCAGGCTCAGGTGGCGCTGGACAAAAAGAATCCGGCGCTGGCGCTGAATGCGCTGCAAGCAGCTTCGCCGCTTGAGTTGGGCCAGATTCCTTTTGACATCAGCATGTCCTGTCTTTATTCGGTCTATGTGCGTGGTGAAGCGTATCTGGCGGCTGGGCAGGGAAGCCCGGCGGCTGGCGAGTTTCAGAAAATTCTCGATCATAGCGGCATCGTATGGAACTGTTGGACGGGCGTGTTTGCGCATTTGGGAGTGGCGCGAGCGAATGAGTTGCAGTCGCGCATGGCGAAGGGCGCCGATGCGGATGCCTCGCGCGTGCGGGCGCTGGCTGCCTACAAGGATTTTCTTGCGTTATGGAAGGATGCCGATCCGGATGTTCCCATCCTGAAGGATGCCAAGGCGGAGTTTGCCAAGCTGCAATAGCTCTTGTTCTTCGTCCGCTATGTGTTTTGATTGACCTTTCGCTGGCAGCCGACCTAACATTCCCGCCATGTGGGGACACTCGATCGACGACATCGCCGGAGAGCCGGACAAAAAGCGCAGCTCAACCGGAGCCTACTGTGTGCTCTATGATGGGCAGTGCGAAATCTGCCAGGCTTGCGTGTCGTGGGTGAAAACCATTGACCGTCACAACCTGACGGTATGTCTGCCCATCAGCGCAGAGGTTTTGCTGGAGGTGGATTCGCGTCTCCGGATGGATGAGTGCCTGAGACAGTTGCACGTGGTGACTCCGCAAGGCGAAATATATGTTGGCTGGGATGCCGTCACCTGCCTGGCGCGCCGGTTTCCTTCCACGTCGGTTATTGGAGTAGTGGGACAGTGGTTTCCGTTTCGCCAGATCGGGCGGTTGCTTTACGGGTTCGTTGCCAGAAACAGTATTCACTCAGCAAGTGCCGGGGTGGCGCTTGCAGCGTGGCGAAGCCGGAACAGGTACGAAGGCAAGCAAACCTGGGAGCGTTCTGGTCATGTTATACAGTCGGATTTTTTCTGCGGTTGCCGCTCGTGGCGTGGGCAGGCATCAAGGCTGCGGTACAAAGAACGAACGTTTTCGCCCGAACCTACCACAAGCGACTCGATTTGCTGGACGGCAAGTTAACAGTCCTATTTCTGGACGGCATGGTCCCCAACGTAGTTCCATTGCTATTTGGCGAATTATTCACCACGGTTTTGTACGACGGAATCGCAATTGATCCCGGCTCGCCCAAGATGCGTCGGTCTCTGACGCGACACCTTCGTCAGATTAAACCGGGAATCACGAAGGTTGTTGCTACGCATGCTCATGAGGAACATGTGGGCAATCTTAAATGGCTGTCCGATCTCACCGGCGCTCCGATCTTTGTTTCGGAAATGACCGCTCTGTTTTTGACGCCCTTCAAGAAGCTCCCATGGGTGCGGGCGGCAATTATCGGCCAGCCGCCAAACTTGAAGCCGCCATTCCACAGCCTGGGAGCGACGCTGGAGGGCAATTCCGGGCAGCTACAAGTGATCGCAACTCCCGGCCACTGCGACGACCACATCGTTCTTTACGATCCTGAAGAAAAAGTGCTGCTGGCCGGTGACGCCTTCATGGGCAGCTACTTTGCTACTCCCAATCCCGATGTCGATAGCCTCAAGTGGCTCGTGAGCCTCGAACGTCTGATGGAACTTGATATTGAGATTCTGGTTGAAGGGCACGGCCACATTCATACGTTGCGGCCCGACGTTCCCGACTTTCCTGGCGTGGTGATCCGCGAAGACCCGAAGGCCGCGTTATCGCAGAAACTGGATTATTTTCGATGGCTACGGAAGCAGATTGAAGCGGGTTTTCAAGAGCAGCTTCCGGTGCGGGTCATTGAAGCAACCTGCTTCCCTTGGGGACAAAGCAATTCGTGGGAAAGCTGCGCCACAGACGAATGCATTCGTCTGCTGAGCCTCGGTCACTTCTCGCGCAGCGAACTGGTTCGCAGTTTTGTTCGCCCGGACTCAGACGCGCTTCCGACGGTTTACGAGATTCGCATGTCGGGAGGGAAGTGACATGCTTACGATTCAGCGAAGCAAAAGGGGCTACGCCCTAAAGGTTGAGCCCCCACAAGTTCCACACCTGCGTCAACAACCCCACTCGGCCGCGCCGGGAGTGGCAAAATAGCGCCGCGCGTCCTCCCGTTCCCTTGCGGTCGAGGCCATTTCTAAAATGGCGAGTCGCACGGCTGCCACCATGCGCTTCTTTTCCTGCTGGGACACCTGCTCCCAGGATTCGAGGGTTGCCTCGGCTGTGTCGCCAGGATCTGGGCCGAGTGCCTGATGATAGTGGTGGAAAAGTTCCGCTAATTGTTCCGCTGAGACTTCGTTGATTGACATCAGAATCACCTTTCTCTTAATCGGTCAAGGCTGTCGAGGGTCATGGTTTCACGCGGCTCGACGAACCGGCTTGTTATGTTCCGCCTCTTGCGGGAACGCGTAAAGAATTTGAAGGAGCGCGCAGGCGCATCCATGAGAAAACCCGATGAGCCCTGCATTCCTTGCATACGGCAAGCAGGAATCGAACGTAAAACGTGACGCCCACCAGGCAGAGCATCGTAAGCAGCATAGGCATGGGCATGCGACCCTCCCGGAGCCGGCTGTTCCATTTCACCGCAGCCGTAATTCGACCCACAGCTATTGGATACGATGGAGCGTAAATTTCAAGTAAAGCGTGCGTAAAGAGTTCATAAACAACGAAGTTGTTATGGTTAGCGAACGATCGACCTCAGAGGGGGGGGCCGAGTGCATGCGCTGCTCAATCCCAAACGTTTCACCGCCTGTGAGCGGCTTCAGAATCGAGGATACTGGATGTCAAACGAGCGTCTAGCGTTCGACGCGGCGCAGGGCTTCGTCGGCTTTGTGATATTCGTGCGCGGTGCTGAGAGCGGCGCGGTACTCTTCGGCTGCACCCTGGCGGTCGCCTTGCTGCTCCAGCAATTCCCCTAATAAATAGTGAGCCTTGAACGCTGGTCCCTGCTCGACCGTGGCGGATGAGAGATATTTGCGAAGGAGTTCGATGCCGAGTTTGGAGTCGCGGCCGGTGCGCAACAGGACGGCCCCGCCATCCATGAGAGATTCGGGGCGGTCGAGGGGACGGGACTGCATGGTGCGCAACGCTTGTTCCATGTCACCGAGCCGGTTCTCGTGGCGATAAAAGAGCGCGAGGTTCAGCCATGCCAGGGCGCCGCCCTGGCTGGCGTCGATCGCGGCACGATACTCGCGTTCGGCGGAAGCGGTGTCTTTATTTTTTTCGGCGATGCGTCCGGCGACATAATGCGCCATCGCGGGATTTACCGGAGCCATAGCTTGCGCCTGGGCCAGCGCTTTATCTTTCCCGCCGCCAACAATGGCCGGAGCCTCGAGATAAAACTCGGCGAGATCGGAGCGTGCTTCCCAGTTTTGCGAGTCGAGCTCCACAGCGCGTTCGAACTCGGAGCGAACTTTCCTGGCCATTCCGGCAGCGGAGAAAAATCGGGAGCGCTCCGCCTTTTCTCCATATACGCGGCCCAACCAGAGATGGTAGTAACTGTTATTGGGTGCAAGAGCGACGGCGCGTTCACATTCGTGAATTCCGTGATCCCAGTCTTCGATCATGAAGTAGGCGCGGCAGAGCAGGTTGCGGTCTTCCGCTTCACGAACGGCCGACGGCGACTGGACGGTTTGTTGCTGCAAGATGGAGATGGCTTCATCGACGCGGCCGGCGACGAGTAGATCCTTGGCGGATTGGGCCGTGGCGCTGGCTGGGAGGCAGAGGGCAAAAAGCAGCGTGGCTAAAGACGCCAAAGAAATGATCTCGCGCTGAATGCCGACTCGGCGGCCAAAGCCGCCGTTTCTATTGGGCTGCTTGCGGCGTGGCTGGAAGCAGCGTCCTTTCAAAGTGAAACTCATCAAAGACGAACCTGGGAAAAGGTCCATCATGATTACGGCGCCACCCTGACCCGCGCGCCGTCTGTGAGGGGCTTGGAGCCTTCGGCGTTCAGCGCTACCACCGCGTTCGCGGGAAGCCCAGAAGAAATTTCCACCTGAGTCAGATTTTGCAGAGAGATGGATACATCCTGCCGTTTCAGGTGGCCGTCGAGGACCTGATAAACGTAGGGTTTGGAATCGTCAATGCGGATGGCATCGCGCTGCAAGGTGAGCACGTTGCTGTGCTCGGCGGTGATGATGGCCACATTTACATTCACGTTCGGCAGCAGTTTCAAATCGTGATTATCGACGGCGCACGTGGCTTCTCCCACATTCCTTGCGCCGTGAAGTTTCACGGTCGCAGGGATCGCATTCACGGCTCCGATCCAGGTGCGGCCGGGGACGGCATCCCACGTGATCTCGGTGAGTTGTCCTCTAGACAAACGGCCCACGTCCGGCTCGTCGACGAACACCCGCACCAGCACATGAGATAGATCGGCTTCCTGCAATAAAAGATCACCGGGCTGTACATACGCGCCCTGCTTCACGGGCAGAGAATAGACGATTCCGGCGAAGGGAGCGCGCACTTGGGATTTGCTAAGAGTATCCTTAGCCGCGGAATACGTGGCTTCGGCGGCGGTGGCCTGCGCGCCGACTTTGGCAATTTCGGATGCCGCGTAGCGCTCGTGCTGTTTTTGTTGCAGCAGATTCAGATCCGCTTGGGCGCGCTGAAGCGTGTCGTCGGCCTGGCGGACTTCGCCGGGCGAGGCCGCTCCCTGTTGCTGCAAACGGCGGAAAGCGTCGAGGTTGCGCTGGGCGGCGTCGCGTTCGTTGCGGGCTTTGGCGAGTTGGGCGTCCAGAGTCAAAGTCTCTTCGTGCGTGCCGCCCGTCTTGATTTCGGATTGGTCGGTCTGAGCGGCGGTCAGTTGCGCCTGGGCACGGGCGGCTTGCGAGCGAACGTCGGAGTCATCGAGTTGGAGAAGCAGTTGGCCTTTCCGTACGTGATCGCCTTCCTTCACCAGCAGCCGCTTGATGGTAGTGGCGATGGGCGCGTGAGCTTCAAAATTTTCGACCGGCTCGACCTTGCCGTTGGTGGAAATCAGGCTGCGGATGGAACCGCGCTCGACTTGTGCCGCGTGGATTGACAATGCAGGATGGCGCGACAACATAGGAATAATTACGGCTGCGGCGACGGCGGTTGAGGCGGCAACGGTCCAGCCCTTTTTTCGCGTCCCGGCGCGTGACGATCCGTTCGAATTGTGATTCGATGCCAAAGTGCTTCTATTCAGGCTGCGGCAGGCACAACTGCAAGTAATAATTTAGCACTGTTGCGGTGTCCGCAAGTGCTAACCGCCCCCGGTTTATGCTTAATTAGATGCTGGCACCGATGAATCGGCGCAGAGGCTAAAATCACTCCATGGCCAAGCAAATTAAGTACACCCCGGAACATGCGGCGGCAGGTCTTGACGCGAAATTCCCCGAGATTGAGACCTGGCCGAACCAGTTTCCGGGGTACGAGATTATCGTGGACGATCCGGAGTTTACGTCGGTGTGCCCGAAAACGGGGCTGCCGGATTTTGGCGTGCTCACCATCCGTTACATGCCGGACAAGAAATGTTTAGAACTGAAATCGCTGAAGGAATACTTGCAGTCTTATCGGAACCTGGGAATTTTTCAGGAGAACATCGTTAACCAAGTGCTGGAAGATGTGGTGAAGTGGGCCAAACCGGTGTGGGCGGAGGTGAAAGGGGATTTCCGGCCGCGGGGCGGGATTTCGACGGTGGTGGTGGCGAAGTGGCCGAGACCGCGCGGAAAGTGAAGTCAAGGATGAAGCAACGTCCACCGCGGAGACACGGAGACGCGGAGGAAAACAGGAACCAAAAACTGACGTGGGGTGAATTACTTGGCCGACTTTGCCGAGGTCAGCATTTCGCGCCGCAGGATCGCATTGATCCGGGATTGGTAGCCCTTGCCTTGCTGCTTCAGCCAATCCAATACATCGGCGTCAACGCGAGCGGTGATCTGGCGCTTGCGCGGGCGGTAGAACTGCCCTCGCCGGGCATTCTTCCATTGTTCCTCCGTCATTTCCGGAATATCGCTGGTGTCGATCTCCCTGTCGGGACGAGTCGCCAGCGCTTTCAATCTGGTCCGTTGCTTCTTCGTCAGGGCCGGTAGAGTCTCTGGTGTGTAGCTAACCATTTTCGTCTTCATAGCGTCGCCTCTCTTTCCGCGTGGCGCGTCGAGTTGAGATGATGCGAATAATCTCGACTGATCTGCCGTGATCGTGTTCTTCTCTGATGGTGTGAGCGACCGCGAGGAGGAGCAAGCTCTCGACTGTGCCCAGAGTCAGCCAACGGAGTTCGCCATCTTCGACGCAATCCTGGACCGATATGAAGAATGGATCGAGGAACACCGTGCTCGCTTCTTCAAAGCTAGTGCCGTGTTTGCGCAAGTTGGAGAGATTCTTTGCCTCGTCCCACTCGAAGCGCAAATTTTCCACTTTCCAATTGTAATTACAAATGTGTAATTATACAAAATTAGATCGGGATCGCCGCTATTTCGGTTTGGCGTCGGAGGCTTTCAGGTCGCGGATCAGGCTTTGGAAGGCTTCCTGGTAGGAGTCGTGGTTTTTCCAGTTGCTGAAGTCGGGGATGAAGTATTCGCGGATTTCGCGGGCGGAATCTTTGCCGGTGTCGGCGTCGAAGCACTCCCAGTCGCGCAGGGTTTCGAACGGCGCCAAGCGGATGGGGAACAGGACTCGGCGCTGATCGCGCAGCTCGCGCTTGCGGGCCTTGGCGATTTCCGTCTTTACCCACTCGCTGTCCATGCTGTGCGACGACAGGATCAGCAGCAGCTTGTCGTGCAGGCGGATGGCTTCGTCGATCTGCTCGTGGATTTTCCTGCCGCCTTGGATGTCGTGCGGAGCAAACCAGCAGCGCACGCCTTTGTTCTGCAAGTCGGCGTAGAGACGGTCGGCGAATGCTTGGTCTTTGGTGGAGTAGCTGATGAAGCAAGAGTAGAACTGGATGGGATTAGTGACGAACGATCTTGCATAGGTTATGAATTCGTCGGGGACGCCGCAACCGCGCAGGAAAGATTCGGGGATATCGCCCTTGGACTGAAAAATCGTATCGATACCGATTACCGATGGGCCAACATGGTCGACCGTTTCCAGTCCCTTAACGCTGCTGAGGTCATTCCGGCCAAAGATTGTGCCGCCGATTCGAGCGTCGGTGAAGTTTGACCCCGTGAGTTCAGCGTCCGTGAGATTTGCGTCGGTTAGGTCCGCGCCACCAAGGTCTGCTTCTGCAAGGTTTGCCTCACCGCTTAGGTCTGCTCCACTGAGGTTGGCTTCGCTGAGGATCGCACCGGTGAGATCCGCAATTTCGAGATGCCCTCCGACAATGTCTGCCCCAGCTAGGTTTGCCCTGCTCAGATCCACATGCATGAGCAACGCCGTTCTAAGGTTCATGTTCCTAAGGTCCGCGCCGCTGAGGTCCGCCGAGCGGAGCATATAATCCTGATCTCGAGGGCCGCGATAACTCACCGCGGTCGTCTTCCAGAACTCTCCCGCGCGGTCAAACTGGAATTCGTTCCAGGCTTTCACTCCTTCTCTTAGCTTTGCCAGATGTGCGGGATTTGCCATTACGCGGCCACCTCCTGGCCGATCATCATACGCCGGCCCGTGTGCGGGACAAGCGAAGCGCTAGTCATTTAGGACTGGGGTCTTGCGATTTCAGATCGCGGAGGAGGCGGTTGAGCGACTTTTGAAACGAGTCGTGGTCTTTCCACTTGCGGAAGTCGCCGATGTGGCGCGTTCGGCGGATGTCGGCAGCCCAGGCGCGTGGGCAATCCATTACTGCGTCGTCGATTCGCACTGGAAACAGAGCGGCTGTTCCTTGCCTTTGCTCTTTTTCAAATGCGGCCTGCACCTCCCGTTCGACCCACGAGCTGTTGACTGATCTTTCGGACAGCAGCACGAGTAGCTTGTCATAAATTCGTATTGATTCTTCGATGCGCTCTTGGAATCGGTCGCCGATCTTCAGATCCTCGGGGGCAAACCAGCAGCGCACGCCTTTGTTCTGCAAGTCGGCATAGAGGCGGTCGGCAAAGGCTTGGTCTTGGGTGGAATAGCTTATGAAGCAGGAGTAGAACTCGATGGGATTCGTGACGAGAGACTTTGCATATGCGACGAATTCATCCGGGACGCCGCAGCCGCGCAGGAAGACTTCGGGTATCTTGCCTTTCGAGAGATAGATCGTGTCGATGCCAACGGTGGATGGTCCCTCGTGGCGAACTGTTTCAAGGCCAGTTACCTCGCTGAGGTCGTTACATCCGAAAATTGTTCCCCTGATCCTTGCCGCGTCGATGTTGGTACGAGCCAAGTCTGAATAGCTCAGGTCGACGAAGGCGAGGTTTGCGCCCGTAAGATCCGCATCGGCAAGGGCGCTCCGCGAAAGACTTGCCGTCCAGAAATTCGTATTGCAGAATCTCGCTCCGCACAAATTCGCCATACACACTTTGGCATTAGTGAGGTCAGCCTCGAGTACCATTGCCTCGGCTAACCCAGCTCGCCAAAGGTTGGTCATTGCGAGGTTCGCATGGCTCAGGTTTGCTTTGCCTAGGGCTGCTCCGTTTAAGTGGGCCCCTAGCAGGTTAGCGTTGGAAAGATCAGCGCCGCGCAAGTTTGCGTAGCTGAGGATTGCCGAGCTAAGACTGGCTCCGACAAGCGTCGCCCCACTGAAATCTGGAGTGATTTTTGGATGCTGAGTTCGCCATGTGTTCCAAGCTTCTGCTCCCTTTTTTAGCTCGGCTACATGTTCGAGATTTGCCATTGCATCAACCCAGCGGGGTACTATCATACGCGAGATCATCTACTTCCGGTTTAGAGTCCGAGACCTGGAAGGGCGGATTTCATCCAACTTTTTGCTGCTTACGCTTTCCGACTCCTCGCGACGGCCTCCCGCGCTTCTTTGTCTGCCGTCCTGCGCCGTTCCGTCTCCCGTTTATCCCAGAGCTGCTTGCCTTTGGCCAGGGCTAGCTCGACTTTTACTTTGCCGTTCTTGAAGTACATTCGCGTGGGGATCAGGGTGAGGCCTTTTTGTTGCGTTTTGCCGATCAGTTTACGGATTTCTTCGGCGTGCATGAGCAACTTTCGGGTGCGGAGGGGGGCGTGGTTGTGGATGTTGCCATGCTCGTAGGGGCCGATGTGGGCATTGAGCAGCCAGAGTTCTCCGTCTTTGATCAGGCCGTAGGAATCTTTCAGGTTGGCCAGGCCGCTGCGGACCGATTTGACCTCGGTTCCGGTAAGGACTATGCCGCACTCAAATTTTTCCAGCAAGAAGTAGTTATGGGAAGCGATCCTATTAACGGCGGCGTCCCGGTTGCCGGCGGCGGTGGGTTCGCGACGGGGAGATTTTTCCGTGTTGGGCTTGGTTTGGTGGCTGGATTGGCGCGGCATGGGGTTGGGTCGGATTTAATCTTAGCAGCGATGGGCGCGAGGTGGCTTCCGGCTTTCTGTTCTCGGTTAGGGCTGTGGTGGCGCAAGCGAGTACATAGGTCCTTCGCTTCGCTCAGGATGATAGCGGATTGAGGCCGGAAGCCAGACCGCGGAAGCCGGGAGCCAGTCCTCCCCCGCAGGGACTAAGACCAAAGGTAACTGCCTTGGGTACAAGGACATCGGAGTCGATGAAAGGCGATGCTATAATCGCGGCATCACCCAGCTTTTTCATGTGTCGAAGCGGATCCCACAGATCGGGTGGACCTTATTATGGTCTGCATTTATGGTCTGCGCGGAAGCCGCTTGCACGGTGAGGACTCTCAATGAGGATTAACGAATGAGACGCCTGTTGCGCCCAGGGATATTGCTGCTCGTAGTGGCCGTGGTAACGGTCGCAACCGCCGCCGACAAAGCGAAAGGCTTCTTCACGAAGGGCCAGGACGCCGAGGCTCGCCAGAACTACGAAGCCGCCTACGAATTTTTCAAACAGGCCTACGATCTTAAGCCCAAGGATTTGCGCTACCGTGCGTCGTTTGAGCGGACGCGATTCGAGGCGGCTGCGTCGATGGTGCATCGCGGGCAAGTCCTGCGGGAAGACGGTAAGCTGGACGACGCGATTGCCCTGTTTCAGAAGGCGATAGCTATCGATCCTTCCTTGTTCATTGCGCAGCAGGAATTGAAAAAGACGCTGCAACAGATGAACGACATGAAGAACCCGCCGCCGCAGGCCGCCGGTCCGCCCAACTCGCTGGAGCGGAGAATTAAGGAAGCTGCCGGGCCGGTGGAACTGGCTCCGATCTCGAATACTCCCATCACGGTAAAGCTTACCGAAGATTCCAAAGTCATTTATCAGACGGTCGGCCAACTGGCTGGGGTCAACGTGCTGTTCGATCCGGACTACACCTCGCGCCGGATCAAAGTGGAGTTGAACGGTGTCACGCTGGAAGAGGCGCTTGAGATTACGGCGCTGGAGTCGAAGACGTTTTGGCGTCCGGTGACGCAGAACACAATTTTTATTGCGCAGGATAATCCCGCCAAGCGGAAAGAGCTGGAACAAAGCGTCCTCAAGACTTTCTATTTGCAGAATCTTTCGCAGCCGACTGAATTGCAGGATGTGGTGAACGCCATCCGTTCGGTGCTGGATGTGCAGCGCGTGCAGCAGCTGCTTTCGCAGAATGCGGTAGTAGTGCGGGGAACGCCCGATCAGATTGCCCTGGCGGAAAAGCTGGTGGATGATCTGGATAAGGCGCGCCCGGAAGTGATCATCGATATCGCGGTGATGCAGGTGAGCAAAGACAAGTCGCGCACGCTGGGGCTGAGCCCGCCAACCAGCGCGACCGTGACTTTGCAGAGCAACATCAATACTACGACTCCGACTACGACTACCGGCACCACAACGACTTCGACTACTTCGGGCACCGGTCTTAGTCTGAATACTCTGGGAAATCTGAACGCCACCGATTTCCAGGTCACGATTCCCTCGGCCAATCTTTCGGCGGTGATGAGTGATAGCGACACCAAGCTGATTCAGAATCCTCAGATTCGCGCGTTGGACGGCCAGAAGGCGTCGCTAAAAATCGGCGACCGCGTGCCGGTTGCCACTGGATCGTTTCAGCCTGGTATTGGCGGCGTGGGTATTAACCCGCTGGTAAATACGCAGTTCCAGTATCTGGATGTGGGTGTGAATATCGACATCACGCCGCATGTACATGCGGGCAGGGAAGTCACGCTCAAGATCGTCATGGACATCTCTTCCGTGACCGGCCAGTCGAGCATCGGCGGCATCAGCCAGCCCATCATTGGCCAGCGCAAAATTGAGCACGAGATTCGTTTGAAAGACGGAGAGGCTAACCTGCTGGGCGGCATGATGGAAGATCAGCAGACCAAATCACTGAGCGGCATTCCCGGCCTGGCGCAGATTCCGATCCTGCGATATTTGTTTGGGCAGACGCAGCAGGACCATTCGGAAAATGAAGTTATTTTTGCAATTGTTCCGCACATTATTCGTTCTACCGACGTGAATGAGATCAACCAGCGGGCGATCGATATCGGAACGTCGACTACGATTGCGCTGCGGCATGTAAATAAAGCGGCGGCAGTTCCGCAGACGACAGCTCCAGTTCCTGCGAATCCTGGCGCGGCACCGGTAAATTTGCCCGCCAATCAGGGCCCGACAAATCAGAGTCCGGCGATAGCTCCTCCGGGTTCTACGTCTCCTCCAAGCGGTCCGGGAGCGAGCAACGGTGCAGGAGCGAGTTTCCTTTTCGACCCGGCCACCGTGACAGCGACCAAGGGCAACACGTTCGTCGTCAACCTGCTGATTTCCGGCGCGCAGAATGTCTATTCGGTGCCGGTGCAGATGAATTATGATCCCGCTCGCTTGCAGTTGGTGAATGTCTCGAATGGAGGGTTCCTCTCGCAGGATGGGCAGGCTGTTGCGCTCGTTCATCGCGAAGACGAAGCCACCGGGACATTACAGATCACGGCCACACGGCCGCCGGGAGCAGGCGGAGTCTCCGGCCAGGGCGCGGTGGTCACCATGACTTTTCAGGCGAAGACCAGCGGACAAACTCCTCTAACGATCACTCGCGGAGGCGCGCGTGATCCGAGCCTGCAATCCATCACCGTGAACGGAGCGCAGGCGTCGGTAACGGTCCAATAGGGATGTGGCTGTGTCGAGCGGCAAAGATCCGGAGATGAATATTTCTACGCATGCTCGTGGGCCGGGCACCCGGCTGCAACGCGGCTTCACCCTGCTTGAGTTGATCGTGGCCACGATGATTCTGATCATTCTGACCACGATGGCGCTGCCGCTAGCCCGCGTGACGATTAAGCGGGAAAAGGAAAAAGAGCTGCGGCACGATCTGTGGGAGATGCGCGACGCCATTGACCGCTATAAAGATGCAGCCGACCGCGGCGGATTTCAGACTAAGGTCGACAGCCAGAATTATCCGCCGACACTGGAGGATTTAGTCAAAGGTGTCGATGTACAAGGGAAGAAGGTTCGTTTTTTGCGAAAGATTCCGACCGATCCGATGACCGGAACGACCGAGTGGGGCATGCGCTCGATGCAGGACGATCCGGATTCCGATTCCTGGGGTGGGCAGAGCGTCTTCGATGTGTACTCAAAATCCCTCGGCGAAGGACTGGACGGCACGAAGTATAAGGACTGGTAAAGAAACATCACGGCGAGGAACAAAGAAAGATTTGTAAGGAAACAGAATGCAAGGCGTGAACAAACCGGGGCGTAGTTCGGGAATCGGGATGCTCGGGAAAGCTGGCCGTCAGCGAACTCTGGGATTCACGCTGCTCGAATTGATGATCGTTATCAGCATTATCATGATCCTGATGGCGGTGGCGGTTCCGGTTTACAACCAGTCCATTGTGCATTCGCGCGAGGCCGTCCTGCGACAGAATCTATTTACGCTGCGCAATGTGATTTCGCAATACACGCTCGACAAACAAAAGGCCCCGCAGAGCCTGGATGACATTGTGCAGGCCGGCTACCTGCGGGCAATTCCCACCGATCCCATGACTGGAGCGACGAACTGGGAAGTTGTGCAGGAAGATGTTTTGCTCGCGGTCGACCAGCAAGATCCGGGCATCAGCGACGTTAAGTCCGCATCGAACGCCACAGCCAGTGACGGGACGGCTTACAGCAGTTGGTAAAACTGTTCGTTTGGCGATAGTCGTTCGTCGTTAGACCTCAGACCTCAGACCTCAAGACTAAGAAAACAACTCCTCATTCCATGCCATTTGGACTCTGCTGCGCAGAGCGATTAACATCTACTCATGCCCGTAGAAACGGAAATTTTGTCGTCCACTTACACTCCCATTCGCGCGCCCCGCGGAAATCAGATCACATGCAAAGGCTGGCAGCAGGAAGCTGCCATGCGCATGTTGATGAACAATCTGGACGAGGAAGTCGCCGAGCGCCCTAAGGATCTTGTCGTCTACGGCGGCACCGGCCGGGCGGCGCGCAGTTGGGAGGCGTATCACGCTATTGTCGCGACGCTGAAGAAACTCGAAGATGATGAGACTCTGCTGGTGCAGTCAGGCAAGCCGGTGGGCGTGTTTAAGACACACGATCACGCGCCGCGGGTACTCATCGCCAACTCGAATCTTGTCGGTCACTGGTCGAACTGGGAGAAGTTCAACGAACTCGAACGCGCCGGGCTGATGATGTATGGGCAGATGACGGCGGGCTCGTGGATTTACATCGGTTCGCAGGGAATTGTGCAGGGGACGTTCGAAACGTTTTCCGCGGCGGGAGAAAAACATTTCGGCGGCGACCTTGCGGGCAAGCTAATTGTGAGTGGCGGCATGGGCGGGATGGGCGGCGCGCAGCCTCTGGCGGCGACGATGACCGACGCGGCATTTCTGGGCATTGACGTCGATCCCGAGCGCATCAAGAAGCGGCTGAAGACCGGATATTGCGATTTCATGGTCAACTCGCTCGACGAGGCGTTGCGCATCCTGAAGAATGCAGTGCGCAAGAAAGAGAATGTTTCGGTGGGACTGGTAGGCAATTGCGCCGACGTGATCCCTGAACTCGCGGCGCGCGGAGTTGTTCCCGACATTTTGACCGATCAGACTTCCGCGCACGATCCGCTGAACGGGTACGTTCCCAACGGCATGTCGTTCGACGAGGCTCTGGAGCTACGGCAGAGCGACCCGCGGGGGTATCAGGAAAAATCGCTGGACGCCATCGCGCGGCATGTAGAAGGCATGTTGCAGTTGCAGAAGATGGGATCGGTTACGTTCGATTACGGAAACAATATCCGCACGTTTGCGTTTCAGCGCGGCGTCAAGAATGCCTACGATTTTCCGGGATTTGTGCCGGCGTATATTCGTCCGCTGTTTTGCGAAGGACGCGGACCGTTCCGCTGGGTTGCGCTGTCGGGCGAAGCGTCGGACATTCATGTGACCGACGAACTGGTACTGGAGCTGTTTCCTGAGAATCGCATTCTTCGCCGCTGGATCGACCTGGCACGCAAGCGCATCAAGTTTCAGGGATTGCCGGCTCGAATCTGCTGGCTGGGATACGGCGAGCGGGCGCAGTTCGGACTGGCAATAAACGATCTGGTGAAGAAAGGAAAAATCAAAGCGCCGATTGTGATTGGCCGCGATCACCTCGATTGCGGCTCGGTGGCATCGCCGTTTCGTGAAACGGAAAGCATGAAGGATGGGTCGGATGCAGTTGCCGATTGGCCGCTGCTCAACGCATTGCTGAATACGGCCGCGGGAGCGTCGTGGGTTTCAATTCACAACGGCGGCGGCGTGGGCATTGGCTACTCACTGCACGCAGGCCAGGTGACGGTAGCTGACGGCACGGACGAGATGGCCAAGCGCATCGAGCGCGTGCTGACGACCGATCCGGGGATGGGGATTATTCGGCATGCCGATGCGGGGTATGAAGAGGCGAAGGAGTTTGCGAAGGAGCGAGGCGTGAGGGTGCCAATGGGCAAGTAGTTGTTGGTATTCGTTTAGCCAGATTGAAATGGACGAAGAGACCCTAACTATTCTGTTGTCGGGCGGGCACATAAACATGCCGGAACGCATCGTGCGAGGAGTATGGCCGCACGCGCCCTTGACGGTTGCAGAAGTCCTGCCGCATCTCACAAAGTTGATTCAACAACACAAATGGTTCCCTCGGGAATGCCAGCCGCACCGTGAGGGGCAGCCTGTTCACGAGGGTGGCACGATTGAGCGCCAAGGGCCTGATCGCTACGTGTATCGCGCAGCGCGCGCTCATCCGATCCAACCTTACGAGTTGGCGCAGAGCACAGAACGTATTTTCTCAAGGGCGGACGACGCGGCACGGCACTATCTTCAGTGGGATCTTAATCTGCCTGGGGACCTTGATGGCTGGAGGTAATCGAGTGAGGCCCAAGTCGCTTTTTCTGGCCAACATCAGGCAGCTTCTCACACTTAGTTCAGAAGATCCCGGTCCTCGCCGCGAAACCCAACTCAGGGAACTGGGCATCATCGAAAATGCTGCCGTGCTTTGCGTTGGAGGAAAGATTGTTTCCGTCGGCAATACCAAGGACGCTCTCCACGATCCTTGGCTGAAGAAGAACCGCAACAAGATTACCGAGATCGACTGCGCGGGCAAAGTTGTGCTGCCGGGCTTCGTGGATTCGCATACCCATCCCGTCTTCGTTAGCCCGCGGCTGGTGGATTTCGAGAAGCGCATCGAGGGTGCTTCTTACGAACAGATTGCCGCGGCGGGCGGCGGCATTCGGTCGAGCGTCGAAGGTGTCCGGCAGACAGGGAAGAGCGCGCTGGCAGCGAAAGTCTTAGCCGTGCTCGACGATATGGCGGCGTATGGAACGACGACGGTCGAGGCTAAATCAGGCTACGGGCTGACGGTTGAATCCGAGTTGAAGTCGCTGGAGGCGATCCGCCTCGCTGCCTCACATTGGCCAGGGACGGTCGTCCCGACTTTACTAGGTGCGCATGTAGTGCCAAAAGAATTTCAGGGGCGCTCACAAAATTATGTTGAGACCGTCTGTAAGGAGATGATTCCCGCAGCCGCGAGGCGGAAGCTTGCGCGGTTTGTTGACGTGTTTTGCGATAAGGGAGCATTTACGGCAGCGGAGACGGAGCAGATTTTCGAAACTGCGGCGCAGCATGGGCTTGGCGTTCGGGCGCACATGGGCCAACTTTCCGAGACTAGGCTTGGGCCGTTCTTGCGATTCCACCCGGCGTCGTTCGATCACATGGATCATGTCCATGACGATGACGTGGCGGAGTTAGCCAAGCAAAACACGGTCGCGACGCTGGTGCCGGGAGCGAATTATTTCCTGGGATTGAAAGAGTATCCACAGGCGCGAAGGCTTATTGATGCAGGCGTTCCGGTGGCGCTGGCGACGGATTACAATCCCGGCACGTCGCCGACGATCAGCATGCCCATGGCAATGTCGCTGGCCTGCACGCAGATGAAGATGTCTCCGGCGGAAGCTATTGCTGCGGCTACGGTGAATGGCGCCTGGGCGCTTGGCGTAGCGGGAGCCAAGGGCACGATTGAACCCGGCAAAGATGCTGATTTAGCTGTGTTTGCAGTGGACGATTACCGGGAGATTCCATACTGGTTTGGGGCGAATCGATGCGCGATGACCGTGCTAAACGGCGTGGTTGCATCGCCCGAGTGAACTTTCTTAACGTGCCAACCGTATACAATCGAGGAAGGCCCTGCACTCTTTTTTGGAATACATAGGGGCCGCCAGCCTTTATTTGAAGAATTAAAGAGCGATCCGATTCGACCTTTGTTCCGATCCGTTTATTCGATACACCGAGGAAAAACTATGAAGAGAATTCTTGCCGTAATAACGTTTGTTGTGGCCGCGCTGTCCTTTGCCGCCGCGCAACGCCTGCCTGAGACTGCGACTCCGGAGAATTACAAGCTCACTTTCACTCCCGATCTGGAGAAAGCCACGTTCGAAGGCGAGGAGACGATCGCCATTAAAGTGCTCAAGGCCACGTCGGAAATCACGCTGAACGCCGCGGACATTGATTTCCACGATGTTTCCATCACCAGCGGCGGGGCCACACAAAAAGCCAAGGTCACGCCCGAAAAAGATAAAGAGATGGTTGTGCTGTCGGTTGATAAGCCGTTAGCGGCTGGTCCTGCCAGCATTCACATTACTTACTCTGGCATTCTTAACAGCGAAATGCGCGGCTTCTATCTGGGTAAAGACGATCAGGGACGCAAGTACGCCGCTACGCAGTTTGAGGCTACCGACGCGAGACGCGCCTATCCCTCGTTCGACGAACCCGACTACAAAGCGACCTTCGACATCACTGCCGTAGCTGACAAAGACATGGTGGCGATTTCCAACAGCAAAGAGACGTCTGACACTCCGAATGGCGACAAGCACACGGTGCGCTTCGCCCCGACGCCCAGAATGTCTTCATATCTGGCGGCGCTGGTTATCGGAAAGTTTGAATACATTGAAGGTTCCGCCGACGGCATTCCAATCCGGGTTTGGGGGACGCCGGGCAAGAAAGAGATGGGAAAGTTCGCGCTGGAATCGGCCGAACACATTCTCAGCTATTACGACAAATATTTTGGCATCAAGTATCCCTACGGCAAGCTCGACCTGATCGGTCTGCCTGATTTTTCCGCCGGGGCAATGGAAAATACCGGCTGCATCACCTTCCGCGAAGTGATTCTGCTCATCGACGAGCAGCACGGCTCCGTTGGACTGAAGAAAACCATCGCGTCCGTGATCGCTCATGAAATGGCGCATCAGTGGTTCGGCGATTTGGTCACAATGAAGTGGTGGGACGATATCTGGTTGAACGAAGGCTTTGCTACGTGGATGTCGAGCAAGCCGGTCGAAGCCTGGAAGCCGGAGTGGCATTTCGAACTGGATGACGTGAGCGACGCCAGCGGAACTATGAATGTAGACTCACTGGCGAACACACGTCCGATTCACCAAGCTGCGGAAACGCCGGCGCAAATTCAGGAATTGTTCGATGGAATCGCTTATGGCAAAGCGGCCGCGGTGCTGCACATGCTGGAAGCGTATTTAGGCGAGGATACTTTCCGCGCGGGCGTGAACGCATATCTGAAGCAGCATCAGTATGGCAATGCAACCGCCGACGACTTCTGGGATGCCCAGGCGAAAACTTCCAAAAAGCCGGTCGACCAGATCATGCCGACCTTCGTCAAACAGGCGGGCGTGCCCATCATCAATCTGAAGTCGCAGTGTGCGGGAAATTCCACCAGCGTCACGCTGGACCAGCAGCGTTATTTTTCCGACCGGACGAAGTTTGAAGCTCCGAACGATCAACTGTGGCAGATTCCCATTTGTCTGAAGGGTTCAGGCGAAGGATCCAAGAAGTGTGAACTGCTCACCAAGAAGGAGCAAACATTTACGATTCCCGGATGCTCGACCTGGGCGCTGGGAAATGCGGGCGCCACCGGCTACTATCGCGTCGGCTATCAACCCGATGCAGTACGAGCCCTTGCCGCCGATGCGGAAAACAAACTCACTCCGGGCGAGCGTATCGCGCTGCAGTCGGATGTGTGGGCTTCTGTGCGGATTGGCCGGGAACCGGTCGGCGACTATCTGGCTTTGGCGCAGGGACTGCAAGCCGATCGTACTCGCGCCGTCTTGAACGATCTCATCGCACGTCTGGATTACATCGGTACGTATCTGGTCAATGACAGCGATCGCGATACTTATCGCGCGTGGCTGCGCGGGTATCTGGCTCCCTTCAAGAACGAAATGGGATGGGAAACAAAGCCCGGCGACAGCGATGAAATGAAAGAGATGCGCTCAGGACTGCTCAACGCACTCGGGAACGACGCGCGCGATCCCGAAGCGCTGGCGGCAGCTCGCCAGATCGCAGACAAAGCGCTGGACGATCCCGCATCGGTCGACCGGCAACTCGCTGGAAGCGCGTTTCGTGTCGCGGCTTTGAACGGAGATGCGGCGTTCTATGACCGTCTGGCGGCGGGTTTGAAGAATCCCAAGTCGCCGGAAGAATACTACATGCGTCTCTTCACTTTGGCTGAATTCAGCGATTCGAAACTGCTGCAACGCACGCTCGACTATGCCATCTCCCCAGACGTGCGTTCGCAGGATGCGCTGGGCTTGATCACCAGCGTTCTGGGAAATCCGGCGGGCGAAAAAGTGGCCTGGGATTTCATTCAGTCGCACTGGGACGCAGTGCAGAAGGCAGGTGGACCTTTTGCCAGTGCGCAGGTCGTGGGCGCAACCAGTGTATTTTGCAGCTCAAATATGCGCGATCAAGTGACGGATTTCTTCGCGGCCCACAAGGTCGAAGCCGCGGAGCGTACTTATAAGCAGTCGATCGAGCGTATTAACAACTGCGTCGATCTCAAGACGCAGCAGGAACCCCAATTGGCTTCATGGCTGGGACAGCATGGGACGGCGGGGGGAAAGTAATCGCAGGCCTGCACTCGCGATTAGCTACGAGCTTTTGGAGAAAAAGCGAGACCCCTGATGGGTCTCGCTTTTTTGCCGACAGTGCCAGGTGTTCCCGCAGCAATCTCTTTCGCTCCACGCCGTAAAGGGTCTGCGGATTGAGCGAATCGCGTGGCGGTTGCTATAATCAATGTCGTTCCGCAGGCTCCTCCATTAGTGTTTGTTTTTGTCTGCGAGTTCCGCACACAATCGGCGTGAAGTGAACGGCGTTTCGCGCCAGCGAAGCGTGAGCAGGTTGCGGAATGTGGCCAGGTAGCTCAGGTGGTAGAGCGCAGCCCTGAAAAGGCTGGCGTCGGGGGTTCAACTCCCTCCCTGGCCACCATCATTCTTTGAGCGATTTGCGCAGCGTTTCCACTTGGTGTTGGTTCCAATAGGCTCCGCTAGTTGGCCATCCGGTCTAGGCTACTCGGCACAAACGCTGATAAACATCCAGCGTTGCTGTACGAGAATGACGCTTGCTGATTGTTCTATGGGCGGGCCAACAGCCCTCACTTCCACAGTGAGTTCCGCTGTTTGGATTTGCCCGACATTGAATGCGCGGGCTGAGTGCGATGACTACGAACTTACGGTGTGATGGGACTGATAGTCCTAGGAGTGCCGGCGCTAGCTAATGCGACTGCGCCGGCGATCGCTGCGGCAGCGCCGCCGCCGGCAACCGCAATAATGATCGCGGCCTTTTTCTTTTTCTTCTTAGCCGGAGGAACCGCACCGGGCTGAGCCGGCGTGGTTTGCGTATCGGTTGAATCTTTCTGCGTGGTCTGCTGACCCTGGGGAAGAGTCGTAGTCTGCGAACCATCGCTAATTTGAAGATCGCCCTTAAGAGCAACGATTCGAACTGCGCCATCCGCATGGTTCAACTCGAATTCCGTCCAGGCGCTCGATGCAGGAGTCGCGGTAATAATGCCGGCGCGGGCAAACATGCCCTTCGACGTCATCATCTGCACGCTTCCGTGCTCAACGGAAACCGCAGCGCCTTCGAACTTCACCAGTGAATCGGAAAGCACGGTCACGCTGGATCCGGAAGCTCTGATTTTTAGCGCGGCACTGGAACTAGTCTGCACCAGATCGCCGGGAAAAATTGCGGAAGACTGCTGCACGCCAGTGCCGTTGAGCCAAGCCGGGCCGTAGGGGCGTGCCATGGCTGCTCCCGAATCGGCGGCCATGAGAGAGGCGGGCACTAGAATGACCATCATCCAGCAGAGAACACTGCGCGCAATGTTCATTAATGTGATTGGCTCCCGCCAAAATTAGTCTGGCAATGGTAGCCCTGGTTCCCTTGCCAGTCAATGGTTTTAAGAGAATTGCTTTTCCGGAACCGCTCGACTCGTGAGACAATTTCGCCACGAAGCACACAGGCAGCAGAGAAAGCGATGCCTTCGTCAAAGTGGAGGATTTCCTTGGCCCACCCGATCGCCTTAGCAAGAGTGCTGTTCTGCGCAATGATTTTGGCGTTTGCTGGTCTTGCCGTGCAGCAATCGATGGCTGCCGCGACAGTGCAGGTCGGAACCTGCCTGACCGGGATTCCGCACTATACGACCATTCAGAGCGCTGTGAACGCGAGTGCGCCTGGGACAACCATAAGAGTATGTCCGGGAAATTATCCGGAGCAGGTTGTGATCAACAAGACGCTGGCGCTAAACGGCGTTCAGTCGGAGACGGGACGCGTCCCCGTAGTCACGCCGCCAGCAGTTGGCATTGTTCAAAATGCCGCTGGACTTGGGTCGAGCAGTTTGATCGGTGCGCAGATCCTCGTGCAGAACGCCACCGGCGTCAACATTGCCGGTCTGGCGGTGGACGGCAGCGGCAACTTGCTCTCCTGCACGCTGGATTTTATGGGTATCTACTACCAGAACGCCTCGGGCACCATTAATTATGTTGTGACGAGAAATCAAAATCTGGGAAGTGGAAGCGAGTGCCAGAGCGGGGAGGGAATCTTCGCGCAGAGCGGTTACGGCTACAGCGGATCTTCGGCTGTAGTCATCGAGAACAGCAACGTTTACGCTTATCAAAAAAACGGAATCTCGGCCGATGGGAACACGCTCACGGTTACGATCACGTCGAATGATGTCATTGGTCAGGGATCTGACCCCTACGTCGCCCAGAATGGTATTCAGATCACAGGCGGCACAAGAGGAACGATCCTGAATAATTCAGTGTTGAATGACATCTATACCGGCGCTACGTTCTCCGCCACGGGAATTCTCGTGGATTCCTCCAGCGGCCTGAGCCTGAGTAACAACACGGTCGGCAACACTCAGGGAATTGTCATCTTCAGTGGCGGAACTGCCGGAAGTGCGGACCAGACGTCGCTCATTTCCAATCGGGTGTTAGATACGGACACCTACGATGGGATTGATGTCTGCAGCAACAACAATACTGTGGTGTCCAATACAGTCATGGGCAGCAACCAAGGCGGTATTCACCTCGACGACAGTTGTGGGGAGCCAAACGGAAGCGCGAGCGGTAACAATAATACGGTCACGAAAAACAGTATTAACAACGTGTGCGCGGGGCTGCTGCTGGGAAGCGGAACGGGCAATACGGTTTCGCCGAACTCCATCTTCAACGCTGATTATGTGAATCTGGCGGGCGATTCCTGTACGGCGGCGGGTGTGACCGCCAGCGCATCGGCTCAACTCGCGAAGCGCAGGCCGCGTGTTTCGCCGGTACGTCCCTGAGAACCCGGCGGCTGTTCAACATTTCTCTCAGGATACGGCGGCCCGTGATTTGGCGCTGATCTGTGCTGCATTCCCTTCGAATTAATCCTGCCACAAGCTAACGGTCTTCGCGTGGATGCAATGGTTTTGCGAATTTCCCATCTTGCAACTGTCCCTTAACAGAAAGCACACCCACACAGAGGTACCGGCTCAGCGGCTGAATTCGCTAATTTCCAATTGATAATCCGCACTGGGACGAGACCGGCAAACGTCATTTTCGGCGATTGCCGATTTCACTTCCCGATGTCATGGGGGTGCGGACTATGCGCGATGTAAAAGTCTACGGGCTCAGGCTCATAATTGCCGTCTCGATTATTTTGTTTCTTGGATCAGCCCTGCAACAGAGTTTTGGTGAAGCAATGGGCGGCGGAGAACTGATTCAGCTGCAGCAGCAGCTCGACGCCATGGGCAAGGCGGGCGGAGGCACGCTGCAACTTCCCGCAGGCCAGATTGTTCTGTCGTCCGGATGTTCGGATTGGACTTCCAACTATCAGGGAGTTGATGGCAATGATCCCTTCACAGTTGGGTTGCTAATTCCGTCGCATGTGCGGGTTGTCGGCGCCGGCATGGGCAAAACCATTTTTCGCTACAAGCGCCTCGCCGGCGATCCGATCTGCTCGCTCTTCGCCAATGCCGATCGCGTGAACGGCAATTCAAATATTGAACTCTCCGACCTTTCGATCGTGACCGACGATCAAACCGGTGCGGCGGGCACGATGAATTCCTCGTATAACGCCCCGGTTTATATGAATCAGGTAACAGGCTTCCGGCTCAAGCGCGTGCGAATCGAAGGGAATACGGACCGGCAGGTGAATCTGATGGATGTGAATGGAGCGCAGATCAAATCATGCCGCTTCGCCGTAAAGTCCACCGGTTACGGGTACGGAGACAGTTCGATCGGAATTAATCGTTCTACGGCAATTCTTCCCAGCACGCCGCAGATCCGCATTGAAGACAATTTCTTCGCTGAGATTGGCCGCTATCCGGCTTTCTCAATCATCGTGAACACGGCAAACGATGTTCTGATTGCCAACAATGTATTTGACCTGCAAACCTTTCGTCGGGGAGTTGTGGGTGGGAATGCCATCGAAGTCGGACCCAATGTTGCCTCCGAGGCTCCGGCAAGAGTCGTTGTGAAGGCAAATACGGTTCTCGGCGGCGAGGTTTGGCCGTTTTGGGCGACCGAGAGCAAAATTACCGGCAATCTGGTAGTAAATGGGAGCATTGGCGTTCAAGCGGCCGACGTGACGACGACTACATCCTTGTCCAACGTACTCATCACTCACAACGTCGTGCAATTCGGATCGATTCAAGCGAAGGCCGTCACCGCCGGCACCCTCACGAATCTTCTCATCGCCGACAATCAGGTCAGCGACAGCGGCGTGCAGGTCCAGGGGAATCTTGTGGGAGCGGCTGTCTTGCGTAACTTGATTCGGAATAGTCCGGAAGATGGCATTGATTGCTACGGGTGCGCGGCGATTGCGTATAACCGGGTCGAAAATGTGGGGCAATCCGATCCCTGGAACTCCGCCAGCATCGCCATCAATGTGGGACCAATTTTCGGAAGTGAATTCTGGGTTGATCGGGCCGAGCACAACACCGTAGTCGACGGACAGGGCGAATACAACACTGGTCAGATTTGTGCCGTAAGTAGGAGGGATGCCTCCGATTGCGCCAATAGTTCCGGCAGATTCGTGATGCTCGCGGGAGGCAGTTGGACTCCGGCGTGGACGAACCGCACGCTGTACGTAAATGGCGCAGCGTTACTGATCCGCAGATTCATTTCTGCCAATGAACTCGAACTGGAGAAGCCGGCAATCATTCCGGCCGGATCGGTTTATCAGCTCTACCACACAACCGCGTTTGCCTTTCAGCTCTACACAAATATCAACTCTTTTTCATTCAACGCGGGCAGTGCGATGCAAGGATGGAGGGGAGCAGCCATCATCCAGCAAAACGCGGATGGAATGATCACCGTAAATAATTCGCAGAGTAATCAATTTTCGCCTTATAGCTGTTGGAATTGTTCGTACTCCTATTAACGGGAACGGCAGCAACAGCGGACAATACGTAAAATAACGCGGCATTTGCTGGGATGTGCAGATTAAAGTCCGTGAAACCATGCGCCAGCAGCCCCGTGCACCCGGCCAGGGCTGCTGTATTTATTAGCGCCGAAGCGGAAGTCTTTGCTGTGCGAAGGTTGCGAAGCCCTTCGCGATACAACACGATCACGAACCATGCAGCGATTGTGAACCCCACCAGGCCGGTATCGAGCAGGAGTTCCAGGTAGTCGTCGTGCGCGTGATTGATAAAGAAGCCGTCGTAGAACGCACGATAGTGCGGGAACACCGTGGCGAAAGTTCCGAAGCCGCTGCCCAGGAAAGGATGCGCGGCAAACATGCGAGCGGAATCGCGGTGGATCAGCCATCGTGCGGGATCATGGAGGTTAGTTATGCGGCTGCCAACTTGCTGCGGCGCGATCCATGCCAAAAACAGCGCGGTGACCAGGAAGAATGACACAAAGACGACCGCAGATTTCTTTGGGGAAAATTGGCGCATCCAAACGATTGCCAGGAACGCCGTTTCCACCACGATCGCAAACATGCCCCCGCGTGATCCGGACAAGAACACCGAAGCGGCCATCAGCGTGGCCGCAAATCCGAGCAGGAGTCTTTTCGCTCCACGAACCGAGCCACTAAAGGCCAGCACCAAGGCGAAGGGAAGCAGCAACTCGATTAGTCCGGCATAGTGATTGTGATTTACATAGCTTCCATACACACTTCCGGCTCGCGGCTTTATCAACCAATAAATCTTGTTGTCCGAAGTGAATCCCTGCAACACGGCGAACACCGCATACACTGCTCCGAACAAAGCAACGCTCCTCGCGAAGTAGACAAGGAAGCGGTCGTCAGAACAAAAAATCTGCACTGCGACAAACGCTAGGATTCCATAGGCAAAGTAGAGCCACAGTTCGGAAAGGGAATCGTACAAGTAGGCGGAACGACGAAACGCAATCTGCGCGAGCACCAAGGCAATAAAAGCAAGCATGGGCGCAAACAGCGGATTCCATCGAAGTCTTATTTCGCCAACGGCAAGCTGCCATGCCATCCATAGCAATAAAGTCAGGGCTGATGCTGCTTCAAACAGCGCAATCGACCAGTCCTGAACAATGCCAAGAGCCAGCGGCCCGAACATCAGAACTGTGCATAGCGCCACAAATAAGGAAATTCGTAAACCTCGGGCAAGCCGGGGACGAACGCCTACTTTCCTCATCACCGGAGCCGGACCCTCGATGACTTGTCCGCGCGGCATTTATTATCTCTTCACCAGACGAAGGTCGTCGATCCATACTTGACCCTGGATTCTCGGCTCAGCCGGAGTCCTGACAATTTTTACCGCAATCAACTCCGTGTTGGCAGGCACATGCAAGGTTGTTTTCATCTCCTGCCACGGATGTGTGTCGAGCACGTCATCGGTGAGGGCTAGATTCGTTCCGCTGTAGGCATCGGCAATCGCCACTCTCGGCCCGCTCGAACTGGTCACATTTTCGCTCTTGATCCAAACGCTGAATTCGTATTCGGAGTTTGGTTTAACGGGAACAAACTGTTTCCAGCCGGCATCGTAGGCGGAATTGCCGTCGTAGGACAAAGACAGCGAATGCGTTCCGGAGTGCGCCACGCTGGCATCGATGCCGGCGGAAATGTGATTGATGGCTTCGCGGCGCCAATCAAAACCCGAGTTCAAGAGCGGCTGCTCAAAGCTACCATTCACCATTAAATTGTCATTGGGCAGATAAGCCTGCAAATTGGGCGTGACGCCCGCAAGCTCGCGCCAATCCTTCGCGAATCCTGCGACATCGCGATTATTTAGAAGGTAATCAAAATAAAAAAAACTGAGCTGTGGCTGGAATGGCCTATGCGAGGCCATCAAGTACTGCCAAACCTGCTGCGCGGCTGCCGGTTCTTTCTGCTGAGTCAGCAGTGCCAGGAACTGTAGCTGAAGTTCAGGATTGTCCGGAATTACCTTGGCAAGAATTAAACTGGCGTCTCGCATTTCACGCCAACATGCCGGCAGGATACTAGTTGCGGCGTCTGGATTCTGCGCGAGCGCGAGATGGAACAAAGGCAGAGCACGATTTGCATCTCCGGCGACCAAAAAAAACAATCCTGCTTCCGCCGCCACTTCCGGATCGTTCGGTTCCGCGCCGAGAGCTGACTTCACCGCATCATTCTGTTTCTCAATATTGTCTGTGACCTGGTATACCGACGCCAAATCGAGCCAATACCGCGCCCGGTTCGGATTCAGCGCGACAGCATTGCGGAGGCTTGTGGCCGCGCGATCGTAATCCTGATCAGAGGCGGAAAGTTGCAGCCCAAGCAATTCGTGGAATTCCGCATTGCCGGGCGCCAGGCGGATTGCATGCTCCGCGCCTTCTATTTGCGAGGAACTCGCAGATCGTTGCGCGAGATAGACTCGTACCACCCTAGCGATGTAGATCCATACGATCCCCACACATATCAGAACCAATGAAACATTTCTGATGATGGGGCGTAACGGTGGTGTCACGGCTAGTTCCGCTGGGCGGTCTCGACCGGCTCAGAGTCGTTGTAGTAACTGCCGTACCGGCTGCCGTAGTAATACATATCCGGTTCGGTGAAGTCCGCCGCATTGAGAATCACACCCATAATGCGGGCATCGACGTGCGAGAGCACATCGTGGACACGACGCAGCGCGGCTCGGCTCGTCATACCGGCGCGTATCACAAGGAGCGTGGAATCGGCCAATGCGGACATCAGTGCAGCGTCCGTGACGCTTAACACCGGCGGTGTATCGATGATGATGTGATCGAATTGCGGTTCCAGTCCGCGGATCAGATCTCGCATGCGCGACGAAGCCAGCATCTCGGAAGGGTGCAGTGCGACCGGTCCCGCAGGCAGCACCCAGAGATTCGGCACATCCGCAACGGAGAGGATCGCCGTATTGGCCACGGTGTTCTGCCCCAACACAGTGCTGAGTCCGATTTCAGACTTGAGGTGAAGTATCTGAGAGATGCCGCTGCGCCGCATGTCGCCTTCAATCAGCAGCACGCGCGAACCATGTTGCGCCAGCACAATAGCGAGATTTACGCTGGTCGTAGTCTTGCCTTCCTGCGGCAACGCGCTCGTTACCATTAAGATTTTCGCCGACTTACCGGTTCTAGAAAGCAAAATGGATGTCCGTAAAGCACGGTAGGCTTCGGCAATCTCCGATTTCGGCCGTATCGCCGATGCCATCGCAGCCGCCGAGCGCGGAAGGCGCTTGGCCGCAGGCAATGACCGGCTGGGGTTCGACGACAATGGAATCACCGCCAGCGATGGCAGCGCCGTAATCATCCGAACTTGTTCCAAAGAATGCACCGTAGTGTCGCGCGATTCCAAAACAAACGCGAGCGATAGACCTCCAGCTAAACCCAACATAAGCGACATGAAAAGGTTCCGGGGAATGTTGGGCGACGAAGGCCCAGTTGGAGCGGATGCCGGATCAACAATGCGCACGTTGCTCGACCGCAACCCAGTCATGACACCCGCTTCTTTCAGCTTTTGCAGTAAGCCTTCATAGAGCTGCCGATTACTCTCGACATCTCGCTTCAGCAGGCTGTATTCGATCGCACTCTCATTCAACCGGTTCTCTTCGGTTTTTTGATTTTCCAGGGAGGCTCGCAGAAGCTTTTCGCGCCCCAGAGCAGCCAGGTAGTCCTTCTCGTATTTGGCAGTCAGGCGAGTCGTCTCGATTTGAATGTCCGCCTGCACGGCGGTCATCTGCTTGTTGAGTTCCTCTACCTTGGGATAGGTTGGCTGAAAGTGAACGCTAGCCTGCGCCAGTTGGCGATGCAAGTCCTCTTCCTGGCCTCGCAGCTTGACCAACGGACTGGTGGGGTCGACATTGGACAGCAAGTCCGGGTCGCCGGAACTGGCTAATCGATAAACCGATTCCTTCTGCATGCGGTCGCCTTCCGCGGACGTCAACTCTTTGTTGAGTTCGTCGAGCTTGGAGGTGATGATATTTTCCTTCTCATCGATCCCCAGAATCCCGTGCTCTTTTTGATAGCGAACTAGCTTCTCCTGCGACTCCTCCACTCTCATCTGCAGTTCCGAGAGTTGCTGTGTCAGCCAATCGGAGGTGCGCGTCGTCGCGTCCAAATGCGTTTTGTAGTTCTGTTCGATGTAAGTGTCGATCAGCGTGTTGACCGCTTTGGCCGCGAGAGCGGGATCGGAACTGGAGAAGCGAATCTCCAACAAACGCGTTCGCGGAATCGAGTTGATCTGCAACGATCCGTGGAACTTTGCCACCAGTCCAGCTTCGCGGTGCGGCTCAATATACCGGCTCTGCGCCGGTGAAGCGGTCGAAGAACTGATTGCCGCTACAGCGCCTTTGCCGGCAAACGCAGGATCGGAATCCATATTCAACTTACGAATTACAAGTTTTGCAATCGCGTCACTTTGCAGAACGTGAGTCTGCGTATCCATCGCGACCATGTAATCGTCGTAGGAATCGCTTCCACCGGCGTCGGAACTCTTCAGTCCGGCAGTGTCGGCCCCTTCGCGATTGATGACGACGCGTCCGACTGCTTCGTAAATCGGCGTCGCGGAAAAAGAAACCACTGCACCGAGCACCACCGCGACGAGCATTGCGGACAAGATCGTCCACTTGTGGCGGAGGACTATCGGCCAATAATCCCACAGACTGGGAACGTGGCTGACGGGCAGGTTGTACCCCGCCGGGAAACCGCCGCCGTCAATAGGACGCACGGCCTGCAGTTCATCCTTGCGAGGCATCAACGTCCGAAGATTGTCAGGCTCCATTCACCACTCCGTGCAAACCGAGATTTCGCGCAGGAGGCGGGCTTAACCGCAGAACATCCGGGGGACACGCGATAAAGTGCAGATGATTGTACAACGTCCCGAGGGTTTCGCGAGATTTCTTAGAGCACTTCCTCACGATATTTTCTAATGAATGGCATGACGATGGCAGCGCCAGCGTGGAAGAAGGTCCCTAAAACTAATCTCCTTCGCCTTTGCCATTCTCGTTGTGGCGGCGAATCCACAGGACTCAGCCGGGCAAAGCTACGGTGTGATTGGACTGATGGACCGGGGAGTGCCCGCACTCGCTAAGGACGAAGCTACTACAGCAACAATTGCCACGGCGGCGGCACCGCCAGCAACGGCCAGAATGATGACGCCCTTTCTGTTTTTCTTAGCCGCTGGAACCGGGGTCTCCTCTTTGTTCTGCGATTGTTCCGAATCCTTCTGTGTCGTTTGCTGACCTTGAGGAAGAGTTGTGGTCTGCGAGCCATCGCTGATTTGAAGATCGCCCTTGAGAGCTGTGATCTGAACGGTACCGTTCCCGTGGGTCAGCTCAAACTCCGTCCAGCCGCTTGATGCGGGCGTCGCGGTAATAATACCGGCCCGGGCAAACATGCCCTTCGAGGTGAGCATCTGCACGCCCCCGTGCTCAACCGAAACCTCTCTACCTCCAAACTTCACCGCGGAATCCGACAACACGGTCACACTGGAGCCGGGAGTCCTGATTTTGAGCGCGGAACTGGAACTTGTTTGCACCAAATCGCCGGGGAAAATCGCAGAAGACTGTTGCACCGCAATGCCGTTCAGCCAAGCCGCGCCATAGGGCCGTACCATCGCCGCTCCCGAATCAGCGGCCAAGAGAGAGGCTGGTAGAACGGCGATCATCATGCAACAAACGACCTCGCGCACAATGTTCATTTTCATTCGTTGGCTCCGGCGGAGAGGGCTTGGTTGATGGTAGCCCCGGTTTCCTTTCGAAGTCAATGGCTTTGGGTGAGGTGGAGTGTCCTAATTTGCCTTTTCGGTCTGGTGCTGCCTCTGCGTAGGAGCGAACGCTCAAAATTACAAAGCTTTACCGCGAAGCGGCATATCGACTCAGTTCGAGTCATGGTACTTGGGGAGAATTCCAAGGCCCTTATACATTACCCAGAAGCCAAAATCTGCGTAGCGACTAGGGGTAAAGGCATCCCTAAATGTGACGCGGAGTCGAATGTATGCGGTTTTACGTGCCTCTCCCAAATCACGGCGGTCAGCATCACTCAGGCCCTTAGTGAACGGGATGTTGATAACCATAGGGTCGTGGTTAGGTGGAAGCGAGAACCTCTCCGCCACACTGGCATGGTCCGCATTGGAAGTGAAGTCCATCACTGGAGGAGGAACCGGAAGCATTTCAATCCAGCTTTCATAGATACATTCATATGCTGTAGTCTGGCCCCTATTCATAAGGGACAACTGTACGCTAGGGGTGTCCTTATCCATCAGGTCGGCAAAGGGATTCCCCTTGGGATAAGTGGCGAGAGTTGGCCGCTGCGATTCTATGAAAGCTTCCGCGTATCTGGCCGTCGCTTGAGCGGCCCTGCGGGTTTCAATAGCCTGCCAAGCTATTGCACCGAGAGTGAAAAGAATCGCCCATGTGGTGACGCCTTCAGGCCATGTTACGAATTTGTGCCACCCCTGCGGCTTATCGTCACGGGGTTGTTGATAGTGAGTGCTGCTATCCTTTGTAATTGCCGAAGAGGGTTGGGTCGCTTGTTGTGCTTCCCGTTGTCGTTCGTAAGTGGATACTTGCTGCTGACAGGCCACCGCTGCTGGTGTCAGAGTGACGAGGATAGCGATAATGGCCAATCGTTTATTCATAGCCGAGAAATTAAATTAGGGCAGGTTGCACACGAGGAATTGTAAAACCAATAGCGTGCAACCAGACCACACCAGCAAGACTACCTTTGGCGCTTGTTCAGATTGTCGAGCGCGCGTTTTAACTCTTCGAGCTTTTGCCCGGCTTCGCCGAGCTTGCCTTCCGCTGTCAGGCGCTGGTAGTCGGCAAGATCCCTGGCGGCTTCTGCAATGAGTGCGTTATTATCCGCCGCTGGTTGTGGTGCCGCGCCCAATGCCGGCTTGTTTCGCTCCGGCTCTGCAGGGCTTGCCGCGGCGCTTGTTGACGAGACGGCTCCGCCAAAAAGAGAAGTCATCGCCGACTCGAACGTCGGGCCGTATGCCAGGCGATCTTGCAACGCAAGCACAACCAGGCGCAACTCCGGCATCGGGCTCCGCTCGGCCTGCAGGTAAATCGGCTCCGCATACAACAGCGCGCGCCCGGATGGAATCACCAGCAGAGCTCCACGGCGCACGTGAGAGCCTTGCTGATTCCAGAGCGTCAATTGTCCCGAGAGCTGCGCATTCTGGTCGATTCGCGCTTCGATTTGCAGCGGGCCGTCGACCAGCTTCGTCTTGGGGAAGTTGTAGACGATCGATGTCCCGTACTGTCCGCCGTCGCTGCGTCCGGCAATCCATCCGATGAGATTATTGCGGTTAGCCGGCGTGAAAGGGAGAATCTCAACGAACTCCTCGCCGGTTTCACCGGGCAGTTTCATCAACACGAAATTTGGTTGGATCGCTTGTGTCGTTTGCTCACCGCCCTCGCTCATGCCGACTTCGGTCGCGACCGTCCATAAATCTTCGCGGTTGTAGAACGCTTCCGGATCCGTCATGTGGTACAGGCCATAAACTTCCGCCTGCAACTTGAGCAGCAACTCTGGGTAGCGCACGTGTCTGCGCAGTCCGGACGGCATCGCGGACGCATCCTTAAACAAGTTCGGAAAGATCTTGCGGTAGGCCGCGATGATCGGGTCTTCTGTGTCGAAAACGTAAAACGTGGTCGTGCCATCGTAGGCGTCGATGACGACTTTCACGCTGTTCCGCATGTAGTTGACAAGATTATTGTCGAGCCGGTAATGGCTCGAATATGGATAGCTGTCTGAAAGCGTGAATGCATCCATGATCCAAGACAGCCGGCCATCGTCGCCAAGCACGACGTAAGCATCCGGATCGAAGGTGAGAAAAGGCGCCAATGCCGATACGCGGTCTCGAATGTTGCGGCGCATCAGCAGCCTGCTATCGTCCTTGATATCATCGCTGAACGGCAGCTTCGCCAGGTCGTTTTGGTCGAGCGCGATGATCATGCGGCGTAGAAAACTACCGAGAAGGATGCCGCCGTTTCCCTCGTACGAAGTGAGGTTGTTGGTCGCGCCTTGTGGGTAGTTGAATTCCTTCTGCCTCGTCTTCACGTAGACATCGGTATTAGTCATCTCGCCGAAATAAATCTCCGGGCGCGTCACATTCAGGCCGGGCACCGTGCTCTGCACCGGCATGTTGCTCAGCATGAGCGTTGGCAAACCTTCCGGCGTGAACCCATTCACGGGATTCATTGTGATGCCGTAGCCGTGGGTGTAGATGAGTTTCTCGTTGATCCAGTTGCGGCTGCTCTCGGGCAGCTTATCGACGTTCAGTTCGCGCGCCGCGAGCATTACCTCTCGAGTCGTGCCGCTAATGTCATATCGATCAATATCGATATCGGGAAAGTCATAGTAAGTGCGGATTTCCTGGATCTGGCGCAGCGTGTCCTGGAGGGCGTGCCAGTCCCAGAGCCGGATGTTCTGAAGCGTGGCCTGATTGTGTTCCGGGTCGGCCGCGTCAACGGTAGTCTCAGCAGGGAATTCGCGCTGCGCCACGCGATTCAATCCCCAGGCCTGCCGGGTCAATTCGGTATTGAAGACAATGTAGGGCTTTTCCCGAACCAGTTCGTTCGGCTTGACAATAAAGTTGCTGACGTACCAGCCAACGCCCTGAACGGCGATATAACAAACCGAGGCTGGAATAATCGCCGCGAGCAACCAGCGTCCGCTTGGAATGCGAACGGCGTTCACGAATGCGATCAGCGCGCCCAAAACGAGCGCCGCGCAGACAATGAGCATTCCGGCGAGCGTGATGTGCGCGTCTGTGTAAGTCACACCTCCGAAGATCGTATGATCGTTGAGCAAGAGCTCGAACCGCCCGATATATTCACGCATCGCGAGGATCAGCAACAGACACCCGAAGGTGATCGAGAGACCGCGCCAAGGCAATGTGACGTGACGGCTCAGACTGCCCGCGAGAACACGCGTTCCACCAGTAATGAGAATGAAGAAAACAGCCAGTGCACAGGTGATTATGCCGAGCGTGAGCAACCAGCCGAGAATGAGCTGCCACGCGGGTAAAGCGAATAGAAAGAAGTTGAGAGGCTTGCCAAAAATCGGGTCTACGACGCTGCCCGAGGCACGAGGTGCGTACCAAAAGAGAGCGAGCGTGGGCCACTCCGCCATCATGGCGGCGCCGGTTGCGGCAGCAATGGCGAGGGAAACGCCCAGCGCGATGAGACGCAGAACAGGCTCAACCGGCAATTTCAATGGCTGTCCACCAATGTAGATCGTGTGGCCGCTTGGTAGATCAGGGAGATGTGCCCGTTTCAGCGCCAGGAACGATCCGTACAGAATAAGAAATGTGGCCGCTACAAACGCCGAGAAGGTTCCCCACTGAAGGCTAAATGTTTTCCAGAAGACGTCCGCGTAGCCTAGTGAGCCGAACCAAAGCACTTCCACGCAATATGACAACGCGCTACGAGCGGCGAAGAAGACGACGGCGAGGGCGACGAGAATGAGAAGCAAGCGGCGGCGACGGCGAGGCAGCGCCGCATGCGTGGGCGGCCAGTCGATAGACTCAGGCATTTCTCTTCTCCGTTTTCGTTGACTGCGTTAGGTATCGGCATAATACTCTTTCCGCCCGCCGCAGGCTTCCTATGGCTCGACCTTAACGGCGTGTCTTTTTGATCGATGCGCCCTACCGAGAGTGAGCTTTCTCTTCCAATTCTTGCAGGCTCGCTTCGACTCTCGTCATACTGGCGGCATATCTGGCCGGGTCGTCCTGGGCCAGCGTTCGGTAGATGGTCAAGGCCTCCGTGTAGTGGCCGCGGGATTCTTCGACCCGGTTCTGGAGCCGGTCCACTCTCCCTAAATTATCCAGCGTCATGGCTAGGTCCGGCAGGTAGACGGTGGGATTCTGCTGCGCCAGTTGCCTTTCAATCTGCAATGCCTCCTCATAGTGCTGGCGCGCTTCCTCCATATGGTTTTGTATTGCATTCATGCGCGCGAAATTTGTTAGCGTCATGGCCAAGTCGGGCAGGTACACGGCAGGGCTATGCTGCGCGAGTTGCCGGTCAACCTTCAATGCCTTGTCATAGTGCGAGCGCGCCTCCTCTGTCCGGTTCTGCATTATGTCAAGGAGGCCAAATTCATTCAGAGTCATAGCGATGTTCGGAAGGTATTTGTCGGGATTCTGCTCCGCAAGTTGCCATAGGATGTTCAAGGACTCCTCATAATGCTGGCGCGCTTCGTCAGGTCGGTTCTGCAGTCGAGCCAGGGATCCGACGTTGTTCAAAGTCGCAGCCAAGTTGGGTAGGTATACATCTGGATTCTGCTGCGCAAGCTGCCGGTAAATGCTTAGAGCTTCTTCAGAGTGCTTGAGGGCTTCGTCGGTTCGGTTCTGCAGTCGATCCAGGTTCCCCAGGTTATTCAAGCTCCGGGCCGTGTCTGGCAGATAAGCGCCTGGATTTTGCTGCGTGAGAGGCTGCCGCAGTTCCAGGGCCCGCTCGAAATGCTGGCGGGCTTTGTCCATCCGGTCCTGCTCTGTAGCAAAGTTCTCCAAGTCATGCCGCGACATCTCGGAATCGGGGTGCATGAGCGCAATCCCAAGAGCGTTCAGCGTCAAGGGATGTTCAGCGACCTCCAGCGTATGCGACCAAAAGTCGTAATCGCTATCCCAATAGTCGATCTGACGATTTGTGACCCAGCCCAGTGCTGCCAAAGTGCATAGTGCCGGAATGACTCGCCAGACGGTGCGTACTTTTTTCGCGTCGGCTAAATCAGAGAGATCCCAGACGATCATCACGAAGATTCCGATCAGCGGGATGTAAGCATAGCGATCGGCCATGGCATACTCGCCTACCTGCACCAGGCCGATGACCGGAATAAGGGTACCCAGAAACCAGAACCAGCCAACCGGCAGATAGCGCTTTCGGCGAAGGGCCACGACGAAGACTGTGACACCTGTCAAGAACAGGCCCGACAGAATCCATTGCCATGCCGGGAGAGTTGGAGAATGCGGATAGAACGCTAGCCGTGCCGGCCAGAGCATTTTCCAAAGATATAATCCATAGGCCACGACCGCATTCTCGATTCGCACGGAAAGCGGAAGCTCTGCGATGGTACGCACCGCCGATCGTTGCGCCTGGAGCGTGAGCCATGCACTTGCTGCCGAAAGAAAAAGTAACGGGATTTTCTCCAGAATTAACCTGGAGAACTCCGCCTGCGGCACGCCATTCGTGGTGGCCGAGTTGCGCTGGGTTTGATCCAAGCGCATCCTTGCCAGCGGCCAATAATCCATCAGCAATAAGACGAAAGGCAGCGTGATCACCATCGGCTTGGCCATCAGTCCCGCGGCAAACAACGCCGCCATCAGAGAATATCGACGCCAATCGGGCCTTTGCGCATACCACACGTACGCGCCAATCGCCAATAGAAAGAAAAGCGTGCTCAGAACGTTCTTTCGTTCCGCGATCCAGGCCACGGACTCAACGTTGATCGGATGCAAGGCGAACAGAGCCGCCACCAGCAGGCTGGGGCCCACGCGTTTTGTAATCCAACCCAGAAGCAGAAATAACAGCACGGCATTCAGAGCGTGAATGAGGACACTGTCAAGGTGATGGCCTGCAGGGTTGAGCGCAAAGAGCTGGTAGTCAAGAGCGTGCGAAAGCCAGGTCAGAGGATGCCAGTTCGCCGCTTCATATGAGGTGAAAGCCCACTTGATTGTCTCCCAGCCGAATCCGTTATGAATGTGGGAATTTGCGGTGACGTACTCGTGATCGTCCAGAACGATAAAAGAGTGTCCAATGACCGGTCTGTAGAGCGCAATGGTTGCCGTCGCGAGCAGAATGCACAAAACCGTGTTCAGCTTCTTACCGGAGAAGACAGGGAACGGACCAGTTTTTCGAGGTGCTTTGAGGTTCGGTTTGCTGCGACGTTCGGCGCGTGTTTTCTGGAGGGTTCGGCCGCGGCTCATCGTCATTCCGATTGTACACAGCCGATGAAAACTAACAGCCGGGGGCTTTATGTTCCGCGGTATTCCGATATTTTCTGCCTAAGTAGTCGGCCCTGAAGGGCTTAACGATAGCCCTCAGAAAACCTTCCGCTGTGATACACTGACGAGACTTTGCCGCAGCCTTGAAATGCTCGCGATGCCTCTCGCGAGCGCATTATCAGGGCGGTCTAGGCGGGGTTTCGTCGGGCGGCTTGTATTTTTAACGTTCTTAATTTAAGGCTGTGGGTTCTTCCGCCCCACTTCAAATCATAGAGGTCAACTTTGGCCAATCAAAAGCGCGCTCTCATTACCGGCATTTCCGGGCAGGACGGTAGTTATCTCTCGGAACTGCTCCTGGAAAAAGGCTACGAAGTTCACGGCATCGTCCGCCGCGTAGCTATTGAAGATCCCCAGCACCGCCTGTCACGCATCCAGCACCTTCTCGAAAAACTTCATCTGCACGCTGCGTCTCTCGAGAGTTATCCCAGCCTGATGAAGGTGGTTGCCGATGTGCAGCCCGACGAGGTCTATCATCTCGCCGCGCAAAGCTACGTCAGCTATTCGTTCGAAGACGAGTTCTCGACCTTCGAAGTCAACGTCAACGGCACACACTACTTGCTGTCCATTTGCCGCGACATCGCGCCCAAGGCCAAATTTTATTTTGCCGGATCGAGCGAAATGTTCGGTTCCGCGCCGGCTCCGCAAAACGAACTCACCTCGTTTCGTCCCCGCTCGGCTTATGGCATTTCGAAAGTCGCCGGCTACCATCTCACGCGCAACTATCGGGAAGCGTATCGTCTGCATGCATCCTGCGGCATGTTGTACAACCACGAGTCGCCCCGCCGTGGCATGGAGTTCGTGACTCGCAAGATTTCTTCCCTCGCGGCGCAGATCAAGCTCGGCCTGGCAACCGAAATTCGACTGGGAAACCCCGACGCCAAACGCGATTGGGGACACGCGCGCGAATATGTGGAAGCGATGTGGCTGATGTTACAGCAGGAGCAGCCGGACGACTACGTGATCGCCACCGGTGAAACTCATTCCGTGCGCGAATTTCTTGAAGCTGCATTTGGATTTCTTGATCTCGACCCTTACCAATATCTGGTGCTCGACCAACGTTTCCTGCGGCCCGCTGAAGTGGATGTTCTGTTGGGCGATGCCAGCAAAGCGCGCCAGAGCCTGAACTGGTCGGCGCAGACCACCTTCCGTGAATTGGTCCGCGATATGGTTTCTTCCGATCTGGATTTCTACTCCCGCATCAGAGGCGACAAGACAGCCGGCAGAATCTCCGCTTTGCCCGCGCTTTCCCAGGACCGCGTAACGCAACCACGGCTCCAATCTACTGGCGATTGATGACGGAGCAGCCAGTTCTTATCGATCAGGATTTTCCGCGCGAAGTTGGCGATATCGCAGAGGCGTGCGCTTCAGTGCCGCCGTCGTCCGGCTATCTCGACATGTTGCAAACTCTGTTCCGCGGCCTGTTCCGCGGAAAGATGAGCGGCGCAGCGATTGCTCTGGTCATCCGCCAGGTTGTCATCATGGCGCTCAGTGTGGGCAGCAGTGTGGCCGTTTCCCGCTGGCTCGGCCCCGAGGTTGTGGGCCGCTTCGCCATTCTTATCTTTGTCACGCAAGGAATTCTCGGCTACTTCGGCGACCTGGGGCTAAAAGCGGCGCTGATTCGCAAGCGTGGCGATCTTGAGCCCACGGAACTCGCAACCGCGCAAAAGGTAATTCTCGGAACATCCATCGCCTTCGCGGTCGTGATCGGCGCGCTCTTGCCGGTCGCGATGCGGCTGGTGAAACTTGGCCCTGAGAATTATCTTCCCGCCGCAATCCTGCTCGTGCTATTGGTCGTTCGCAACCAGCGCATGGTTCCCCTCGCTGTGCTCGAGCGCGCCATGCGCTTTAAAGTCGTCAGCGCCGTCGAAGCCGCTGAAAGTCTCATCTATACTCTGCTCCTCGCCACGCTGGCGTTTCTTCACAAAGGCGTCTGGTGTTATGTCGTCGCCATGGGCTGCCGAGACCTGTTCGGCAGTCTCGCCTTCAACCTGATCGCCCGTCCTCCGTTTCGCCAATTCTCCTGGGCTTCCATTCGTCCGCATGTCGGCTTTAGCCTTGTCTACCAGGGCGCATCGCTGCTCAACATGGCCACCGCAGCATTCCCTCCGATCATGATCGCCCGCCTGCTCGGCAAGAATGCTGTGGGGTATGTTTCCTGGGCAACCACGCTGTCTCTGTATCCGCTCGTGATTTGCAACGCGATGGCCCGCATCTATCTGCCTGCATTCAGCAGCGCCGCCAACGATCCCGCACTGCTCCGGTCTCGCGTAGAAAAATCTTTGCGCATCAATGCCAGCATCGCCTGGCCTGCTTGCGCGGTGCTGGTGAGTTTGAGCACTCCGATCATCGCTTATGTATTTACCGCGAAGTGGTTCCCCGCGCAGCCTTTGCTCTACGCGTATTGCATCAACGCGGTAATGCTCGCAGTGGGCCTGCCCTTGTCGGAATTATTCTTTTCGCAGGATGACGCCTGGTTCAATTTTTTCATCTGCCTGGTGTGGGCCGTCCCCACGTGGACCCTGGGCACCTACGTTGTCTATCACTACGGATTGGCGGGCTTCGCGATCTTTCAGGGAACGCTTCAAGGTTTTGGTCTTCTGGCTTTTTTTCACGCTCGTCAACCAGAAGGACTACGCGTCTTCGCGCCCTTACGCGAACCACTGATCTTAAGCGCCGCGTTAGTAATGGGAAATCTGTTGATCGTACGTTCACTGCCGATTTCTTCCATCTACCGGCTGGCCATCCTGCTCGCGATCGAAGGAGTAATCTGCTCGCTTTTCTTGGTGAGAATGATCCTCAGCTGGCGGACAACCGACGCGCAGGCAGGACTGGCTGCCGCATAATCCAGTGAGGAAGAACCCAAAGAGAATGGATGCCACGCTGACATACCGCATGGTCGCGATTGCCAAAGATAGTCTGCTCTTCACCGGTCGCGAAAGGATGGGGCGATGACCCCATTTCGAGTTGCAGTGCTTGGCAGTGGAGCCGTCACGAATGTTCTTTACCGTTCTGCTTTGCAAGAAATCCGGGAGGAAATCGAACTGGTGGGTCTCGCCGACCTGAATCAGCCAAGTGCGGAACAATTGTTGCACGACTTTCCGTCAGCAAAATTCTTTACCGACTACCACGCAATGCTGGAGCAGCTTCATCCCGATGCCGTTATCGTGGCTTTGCCCCACTTCCTGCATCGGCCGGCCAGCATCGATGCTTTGCGCATGGGCATTCACGTCTTCTGCGAGAAGCCGATGGCCATCAGTGCGGCAGAATGTAACGAGATCGAAGCTGCGGTGCGGGAAACCGGAGCCATTTTCTGCGTCAACCTCCTACGCCGCTGGTTTCCCAGCGTGCAGGAAATCAAACGCATGGTTGACGCTCGCGCCCTGGGAGCTCTTACTTCCTTCGAAGCCACCGAGGGTGCGCCCTATGGATGGCCCGCCATGTCGTTCTCGTTTTTCGATCGCAAGATATCCGGTGGCGGCGTGCTCATGGATTCGGGAGTCCACACGCTGGACCTGTTGCAGTGGTGGCTGGGCCCAATCGAAGTGGTCGAATATCTGGACGACGCAGCCCCCAACGGCGTGGAGTGCGACTGTGTCGCGGAACTGCGCGTGGGCGGCGCACAAGGCTCGTTGCGTATGAGTCGCTCGGTGGAACTGCCGAATATGTACCAGCTGCAATTCGAGCGAGGATGGATTGAATGGGATCACGACGATGCCACACAGTTCCGGTTCTCTTCGGATGGCAAGACAACCGTTGAAGCGACGGTCCGGTGTGGAGCGCGGTGGGCCAGCGGAAGCCGTTTTACATTTGCGCTGGCGCAACAATTGCGCTCATTCGCCCGCGCTTGTTGTGGTGAATCGCCTGCGGGGCTTGTTCTGGCCGGCGAGGCAAGAAAAAGCGTAGACATCATTACAAATTGCTACAGCCGGCGCAAAGAACTAGTGATTGCAGGTGAATAGTTAAGAATGATTCCTTCGAACAACCCGTATTCCGGCGCGCGCTGCGATGCGAAGTATGCGGTGCTCGGGGCGGGCGGCTTTGTCGGCGCCGCGCTCGTGGAGCGTCTGTTTCGCGCCGGTGCACAAGTTGTGCCTATGATCCGCCGCATCGGGACAGGCGGCGCTTTGCTGGCGCGTTTTGGTCTGCCGCAGCGTCTTGCCAACGTGCTCGACCAGGAATCTTTAAGAGCAGCATTCGCTGGAATCGACGTCGTGTTTCATTGCGTCACTGGTGACCGCGCGGCCATTGTTCAGGGATTGGAAAACTCTCTTGCGGCGGCGCAAGCAGCAGGCGTTCGGCGTTTTGTATACCTCAGCAGTGCGGTGGTGTATGGCTTTCGTCCCAAGACCACCGTCGACGAGGTGTCGCGATTCGATCCGCCCTCGTGGTCCGACTACGCTAAGAATAAAACGTCTGCGGAAAAGATCATCGGCAAGTGGCGCGGCGGCCCGGAGACTGTGATCCTGCGGCCCTCAATTATCTATGGCCCGCGCAGCAAAGACTGGAGCGAGACTCCCGCGCGGCAAATCGCCTCTGGTACCGCATATCTTGTGGATCAGGGACGCGGCTACATGAATGAGATCCACATTGCCCACCTGCTCGACGCCATGCTGCTGGCAGCCCACCATCCTTCTGCCGCAAATCAGAGCTATGTGTTGCAGGACGGCTTCGGCCGCACTTGGCAAGATTACTATCGCTCACTTTGCGAATTGCTGGGAGTTGAGTTCAGCACGCTTGCCGCATTTTCGTGGCATGATGTCGCACGGACCTCATCCAAGCTGTTGCACTATCGTCAATGGGCGCAAGACGCCCCGGCTGTGCTCCGCTCGGCGGTATGGCATGATCCGCTAAAAGCCTGGCTCAAACAAGCGCCCGGCTTCGAATCATTGCGCCGTATCGCTTCGGCGCGCCCTGCCAAAACCGTTACCAATGGCAGCGGACGACAGCCGCCCGCAATCACTCCAGACTTGGGTGTCGCGTTACTGCACACCTACCCTTATCCGCTCGTCGATAAGAAAATCCGCACCGAGCTTGGCTTCACCCCGCGTCTATCTCTGGCCCAAACCCTCGAGGGACTGGGACGCTGGTATCGTTTCATGGGTCTGGTGCGCTAAATGGATGCCGGATCAAATCAACTCGTACCGCGCAAGATTCGAGTCGGGTTTAATGCCGATATTCTTTCGAATCCCGACGTTCGCGGCCTGGTGCGATACACGACGGAATTGCTGCGCGCGTTATCGCGCCGCGACGATCTCGAAATCTTTTTGTTTTCCCGCCAGGAATCTAACCCTCAACATCTGGAAGGGATTCGCGCCACCAGTGTCGTCTTTTCCGCGCCGCGCGAAACTCTTTGGCTCGACCTGGCTCTGCCAAAAAAGCTTCGCGAGTGGAACATTGAGGTTTTCCACGCCCCCGCCGAACGTGGCCTCCCGTTGTTGCTCAAGCCGTGTCCGCTCGTGGTGACGGTTCATGAATCCTACGAGAGAACGTACTGGCGAGAGTTATATCCAAGCCTGAAATACCGGCTCTGGTATTGGAAATATGAGCTGGCGAATTTTTCTCGCGCGGATGCGCTCATCACTGTTTCCGACACGACCCGCCGAAAGCTCATAGAACTGAATGTCACTCGCGAACGGCAGTGCCGCCGCGTTTACTTGGCGCCGGCACAAGAATTTCATCCGCAGCCCGATTCCAATGATGACGAGGTCATTGCCAGGTGCGGTCTTTCTGGCCCTTACATTCTTTATGTCGGCGGATATGACATTCGGAAAAATGTGGATGCCCTGGTGCTGGCCTTTGATGCTGCCCATCTTCCGCATCACAGATTAGTCATAGTTGCCAGAAAAGAATGGGAATATCCGACCTTGCTGGAACGCTGGAAGCAACTCTCTTGCTTCCCCAAGTTACATCTGTTGGAGCTTCCGCCCCGCGAAATACCCGCTCTTTACCGCCATGCGGACTTTTTTGTAAATCCGTCTTCGTGGGAGTCGTTCAGCTTTCAGTTGACTGAAGCGATGGCGTGCGGCGCTCCTTTGCTTTGTTCCAACAGCACCGCGATGCCGGAAATTGCAGGCGATGCCGCGCAGTACTTCGATCCCGAAAACCACAAGGAACTTGTATTAGGACTGAAGCGCTTTGCCACTGATAACCAGTTGAAAACTCAACTTCGTGATAAGGGCTTCGAGCGCGTGAAGGTGTTCTCCTGGGACGCTACAGCCGAGCAAACCGCAGCCATCTACCGCGACGTGATAGGCAAGCACACCGAGCAAGAAATTTCGCATTAAAGAATGCGCGTCCAGAATCCCATTTCGCGGAAGAGGCAGCGATGAGAGTTGTCATCGTAACTCCTGCCGTGCCTCATCCCTTCGGGGACACCGCCGCGCGCTGGTTCTATGTGTTGATCACCGAATTGTTGGCGCGCGGCAATGAGATTGTGGCCATAGCCGCGACGGAGGAGCCAGATCAACGTATCTCCGAAGCGAAGCAGTGGTTGCCGAAGCACAGTGGACAACTTACGCTGCACTGCCATCGCCTCCAGGTAGATTTGTTTGCATTGCGTCGCAAGTGGCAAAATCTGGTGCGTCCGCGTAGTGAAGTCTTGCAAGATTCCGCGTTAGTCGCTTTGCTGCGGAGCGAATTGGCCAAGGGCTATGACGTGCTGCACCTCGAACAAATGTCCACCGGATGGCTTGGCCTCGACGTTCCTCGCGCGCTGCTCAACGTGCATTTTTTCGACGTCATCGATTGGGCGAAAAAAACGAAGATGGACTTTCACGACCACAAGACGCTGTGGCAGGCGCGTCGTGCCACGCGCCGTCTCCTGCATGACATTCCTAACGTCCGTCTGCTCACGCCGCGCCTGAAAGAAATGGCGGAATCGATCAATCCCAATGGAAAATATTGGGTTGTGCCTCTGGCTCTCGATCCAGCGTTGTACCCCATGCAGCCGCTTGCACAGGAACCGGTGGTGGGGCTCATCGGTTCGATGCACTGGGAACCCTCCCGTTCCGCAGCTGAACGGTTGATCACGCGCATCTGGCCTTTGGTGAAGCAAAGCATTCCTCAAGCGAAACTCTTCATTGCCGGTTGGAACGCCGCCAAGTATCTGGATAAATATTCATCGCAGCCAGATCTCACGCTGGCGGAAAACCTGGCGCACCCCTCGGACTTTTTCTCAAAAGCTGCAGTGATGGTCTACGCACCGTCGCGCGGCAGCGGGATGAAGGTCAAAGTGATGGAAGCGATGGCCTATGGCGTGCCGGTCGTTACTACATGGGAGGGTGTTGAGGGCATCGACTATCAGAATGGACAAGAATGCTGGGTTGCCGAAACCGATGACGAACTGGCGGCCAAAGTCTGCCGTTTATTGCAAAGCTCTGCGGAACGCCAGCAGATGCGCGATGCAGCGCGGAGTTTGATCGAGCGATGCTACTCGCCGCATCCAGTGGTTGATAAAATGATTTCTGTTTATCAGCAACTGCTTGCCGCCCCCGAAGTGCTTCTACGCACCTGATTGCTGTAACTGAATATGTATCTGGAATATGTATCTGAAAAGCGTTCTCCAAATGGCTTCGCTGGTGCTGCATTTTCGCAATGGACCAACCTTGGTCCAGAACATGCGCGCCGGAGAACCGTGTGATGAGGTCGTGTTATGGGACGGCACCCATATCTCTCATCCGCCCGCCCGCGCCGGTCTGTTGGAGGCTTTAGTTGAGTTGTGGCTCGAGCATGCTTATACTGCGGCGTTTTATCGTCCTGCGGACGGAGACGTGATTGTCGACGCTGGCGCCAACGTCGGGCTATTCGCCATCCAGATGGCACGGCAGAACCGCCGCTGCCGGGTAATTGCGCTCGAACCTTTTTCAGAAAATTTCGAGTATCTGCAAACCAATGTGGCAGCAGCTTGTCCGGAAAACGTAATTTGTTGTGAAGTGGCACTGGGTTCCGGGTTCGGCAGAGGGCAGATGCAGGCTGTAGGCTCTCGCTCGCTCGATCACAAGCTGCGCATGGATTCGACCGCAGCCGACGGCATTCCGGTAATCCCGCTAGCCGGATTGTTTGATCTTGCTCACACGCAAGAAATTGACTTTTTGAAAGTCGATATCGAAGGCTTCGAACGCGATGTCTTTACTGCCGCGTCGCCGGATTTGTTCGTCCGACTCAAGCGCATCGCCGTGGAGTATCACGATCAAATCGTTTCTGGCACTCTCGAACTGTTGCGTCGAGTTCTCAGTCCCACGCACGAAATTACTGTTCGTCCATCGAAAATGGAAAACAACGGAATTCTGCTGGCTCGGCGCCGTGACCTTAACGGATGACATTATGGCCGCAACGGAAAAAATGGCCGGCGCATCGCGCAGCAGCAGAGGGCCGCGGGTGCTCACCGTCCTTCCTGACTTTCCATTTCCGGCTACGACCGGGTTGCATCTCAGGATGGTCAGCAACCTGGAACTCGTCCGTCGTCTGGGCTGTTTCAGCGCGTTGTTGTATTTTTCGACCGAAGGCCGCGAACCCGTACCCTTCGAATCGACTCCGTTGGCAACAATCTGCGATGAAGTTCGTCACGGCGGCCGGAGGTTTCCTCACGCCAATTTTTCAACTGCTTCGTTGATTGGTCGCAAACTCGAGTTCCTGTTGCGCGGTGCGCTGGGAATTCCCGGCAGGTGTTATCCATTCTCCATGTCCTACGACCGTATCGGCGCGACTGAAATTATTCTGGCCGAGGCCCGCAAAGTTCAGGCCGACTTTGTTGTTCTTCCCTCCTTCATGCTGCATTACGCCGCTCCTCTGAAACGATCCGGTTTTCGCGTAATTGCCGACGCGATTGATGTTCTTACGGAATTGACGGCCAGGTTTCTCTCAACATATGGCGAGGGCCCAATAAGCAGGTTAGGACTCTACTCAAACCATCTGGCGTGCCGTACGCAGGAACGTATTTTTCTCGCGCAATGTTGCGAAGTCTGGGCGACATCGCTTTCTGAGGCGGAAGCTCTGGCCCGCATTGCTCCCAGCGTGAATGTCGTGGTAGTCGCCAACAGCCTGGATGAACTTATCTTTCAACCTGGCCCGGCAGCGAGCAACGAGAATGTCGGCTTTATCGGCACTTATTCATCCTTTCCCAACCTCGAAGCGGCGAGATTTCTGGCGGAACAGGTATTTCCTATTGTGCTGCGAACCAATCCAGCTGCACGTCTTAAGCTGGCAGGTGCTAATTTGCCGGCGGCGGATGAGGCGAAGCTGCGCAGCCTAGGCTATGTCGATCTTCTGGGCGCGGTTGCCGAATCAAACGAGTTGTACAGTCAATGCCGGGTCATTGCTTTGCCGGTGTTTGTTCGCGGCGGAGTCCCACTGAAAATTGTCGAGGCTTTCGCTCGCGAAAAGGCGGTCGTCGCCTGTCCGGAATTGATCGAAGGCTTGGAAGTTCGCGACGGCCACGATCTGCTGGTACGGGCAAAGCCGCAAGACTTCGCGCAGGCGATTTCATCCTTGCTGTCGGATGAAACTTTGTGTCGGCGCCTCGGAAAGAATGGCCGGGAGACCTTTATGAGAAACTGGTCGCGTTCGCATGCCGAAGAAATACTTCGGCGGTCGAGCGTACTGGCCTCATATCGGCCAGAGCATTGACCGAACTGAAGATGACTGAGCCGATCATGACCGAGCTTGCGCCGTTGGCCGGGATCAAAGAACACACTGGAGCGCGGATAATCTCAGTTGGCATTGTGGGGGCGGGAGAGATCGTCAGCCGAATACATCTGCCAGTGCTAAGCGCTTGTGAAGGCATTCGCATTGCGTACGTCGCCGACAAAAATTCTGAATCAGCGCACTCAGTAGCGAACAGTTACAAGCTTGCGCCCGTCGTTGTGGCCAATGACCTGGACAAGCTTCCGCAAACTGATGTCGTGTTGCTCGCCGTGCCAGTAACTGCGAGGCTACCGTACTACGCACTGTTTGCGAAGCGCGGTACCTGCGTATTAGCCGAAAAGCCGCTCGCTGCCTCAATTGCAGATGCTGAGCGGATTTGTGGCCAGTACCCCGACTACTCGTTAGCTTGCGGATTTCAGCGGCGAAGCTATGCCTCCGTGGCTCTTGCAAGATTACTGGTCGCGGAAAATTGGTTCGGTCCATTGCGCTCGATATCCGTCTCCGAGGGTGCGCTTACGACCAAGACAGGCGCCGATTCGCGCTTCTATGATGATGGCGCATCCGGCGGCGTGTTGATGGACTTAGGATGCCATTCCCTCGACATGGCGATGTACATCACTAACGCAACCGAGGCGATTCCAACGCAACAACGTTTTGTCTACGATGGCGAAGTTGATCGCGAAGTTGAAGCGAATTTGATTTTGCGCACACCGCGAGGTTCTTGCGAACTCGATTATCTCGTGACCTGGCTTCGGCCCGCAAAGAACGCCATTGAGCTTCTCTTTGACAATTGCTCAGTGACGCTATCGTGCCGGCCCGCGCAGGAACTTGAAATCCGCGGAGCCGAAAAGGTTCACCCAGCTTCCTTGCTCACTATGAAACAGGCCGGAGCCAGCACCGTTTACCAGGCCTTCTATCTCGAATGGATGGCGTTTCTCGACGGCGTGCAGAGCGGTAGTCCTTCGAAGTTCAGCGCTCGCAGCTGCTTGCCCACTATTCGCGCAGTCGAAGCTCTGTACCGAGCAGGCAAGCGCAACCCATGAAGCGAATCGCGATCCTTGGCGCCAACGGGCAAGTAGGGGCGGAAGTCTCTTTGCGTCTCCGCAATGTAGAAGGAATCGAAGTTGTACCGATTGCACGCAATGTCTCTGGTTCTGCATTCTTGCGCCTGAACGGGATGGGGTGCATGCATGGACGCATCACTGATTCCACGGTCGCACGCAGTCTGATCGGAGATTGCGATGTAGTTGTAAACTTTGCGCTGAGCAACACGGGAATTCCGCGCACCGACAGAGATGTTAATCGCCAGATCATTCGTAGTGTCGTGAAGTCCGCGAAGCCCGGGGCGCCCATCGTATTTGCCAGCACGATTATGGTCTATGCGCCAGGCATGCGGTTCTGGTTGCCGGATTCTTACGGGTTGGAAAAACTGATCTCTGAACGAATGTTCCGCCGGCGGTGTAAAGCTTCGCATCACCCAGCATTTGTTTTTCGTTTAGGACATGTGATGGGCGATTTGCAGAACATAACCCGCAAGATTCGCACCGAGATACGCAACGGAAAGATCGCTTTGCCGCATGATGGATGCCGTGCCTCCAACACGGTATTTACGGCGTCGATTGTCGAGGCTATCGTGCAAATTGCCACCGCAGCCCCAACGCCCGGCACTTACGATCTGATCACTTTTCCGCAATGGAACTGGCTGGATGTCTACAAATACTATGCTGCCCAACTTGGATCGCCGCTGCAATTGGCGCATGCAGAAGAAATTTGTAACCCTGCTACCGGGTTAAGTAGTCCGGGCACTTCGATGCGGCGATTTTTGCGTTACCTGGCCAGCCAGCACGCTTTGACGGAGCGCCTCACTTTTCTCTTGGCATTTTTGCCTCGCGCAGTCAACCAACGGATGTATTTGCGATATTTGCAGACACGAGCGCTGACAGAAATCAACGCCTTGCGGCAATCGGAGAAGCTTGAATTCTGCGTCGAAGACTGGCGCGAATTGCAAGTGCGGAGCTTTGGAAATATGCCCGATCCGGCCACTCTGATGGCGCGTTACCCGTTGCCCGTCGATCTTGTTGCAGGATCGGATCAGCCTGCTTCCTGATGAACCTCCCTTGAAAATGGCAAACCGCAAAGTACTCGTGATCGGAACGACGGACGAAGGCGCGCTGCCCGAAAGCTATGCGCGGGCGTTCGAACGTCTGGGCATGGAGGTCGTCCGATATGATTCCGAGCGGGCGCTGATGCAGGCGACCCGATTCTCAAACAAACGCATTTTGCGCCGCGCCTTGCGGTCGATCGCATGGAACGTGGTAAATCGCGAGGTGGCGGAAGTCGCTCAGAGCGTTCGTCCCGCGCTTATCTTTACTGTGAAAGCTTCGTTCTTTCATCCCGAGACGGTACGGCAAATTCGAAAGTCTGTCGGCGTTCCGTTCGTGAATCATTATCCGGATCACCCCTATATCGGTATTCGCTGGGATCCCAGAGAAGCTTCAGCGCTGCGCCGCGATCTGATCGAAGTGCTGCGGCAGTACAGCACTGTTTTTATGTGGGAGCCAAGCCTGGTAGAGCGATTGCAGGATGACGGCGTCGAAGCAAAATATCTTCCGTTTGCCGTCGATCCCGAATTATTTCGTCCGCAACCTGTCGAAGAAGGACTGCATTGCGAAGCTTGCCATGCCGGGCATGACGTGGCTTTTGTCGCGACGTACACGCGCTTTCGCTGCGCGGAAGTTGCGGCGGTGCAGCGCCACGCGGTTGCGATCTGGGGAAATAACTGGCCGCGCAAGTGGAGAACGCTGACAGGGCAGCATCGTGCGCACTCGCCGGTGTGGGGCAGCGCGGTCGGAGATATTTATGCGCGTGCGGCAGTGTCACTGAATGTATTGAACGCCGAGAATTTGGGTGGGCCCAACATGCGGACATTTGAGATTCCGGGCAGCGGAGGCGCAATGCTGGCCCGCTTTTCGGCTGCTCAGGACGAATTCTTTCCCGAGAACGAAGCGGCGATTTACTATCGCTCTCCGGCTGAGATCGATGACAAGATTGAATTGTTGTTGCGTGATCACGAGTTGCGTGCGCGCATCCGGAAGAATGCGGCGCGGCTGGCGGCGGCGCAGACCTACGATGTTCGCGCGGCGCAGGTGCTGCGAGACTGCGGTGTGAATATTCCAGGAGAATAAGGACTTAAAGTTTTGAATGGAGACATGCGCATTGCGTTTGTGAGCCACCAGAGACAGTGGTGGCGCAAGCAGCGGCTCGCGGCGAAGTATCTGAAAATGCGCGTAGAAGGTGTCATTTATCCCGACGTTTACTGCCTTGCCCTGATGCTTGCTGACAAATTCGACTTTTTGCTGGAGGATGAAAAAGTTCCCCCCGGTAAATACGACTTGATTATGGCAGAGCTGGGAGCTTCCGAGAGTCAGTTGCGTTACGTCGAATCGCTAGTTGCCGCTAGTAACCCTCCTGTCGCCGTGATCCCGGGGCCTCCCGCGATTCTTTCACGCGATCTGACCGATGCGAAGCTGCGCATGGTAAAGCACATCCTGAGTGGAGCGCGGCACGTGTGGGCTTATTCGCCGGAGCTGAAGACATTTTGCGATGGGATGATTGGACGGGAGCGGGCAGTGGTAATTCCGTGGCCTTACGATTTGGCGGCTACGCAAAGTTTGGCTAGTAGTGCGAGACGCGGATCGGGTCGGCACAAAATTTTGGTGCAGGCTCCTATGAGTTTTCATGACGTTGTGCAGAACCATTCGTTTGTGCTGAAAAGCGTGTTGCTCGATGTTTGGCAGGAATTACCTGAGTCGCTGCGCGAAACAGTTTCATTTCATACTTTCATTTACAACTCTACTGATCTGGAAAAATACGACTCGTCAGAGTTTGCCAGGGGATTGCCGTTTGTGCGCGAGGGCAAACTGGGGTATCGGGCGTTCGTGCGTTTCCTGGCTGGCTGTGATGGAGTGATCAATTTAACGGCAGGCAGCGTTTTGGGGCGGATCACTTTCTTAGCAGCGGCACTGGGTCGTCCGGGCATTTTCAGCGACAACAGCCGGCTTAATCTTCAGCTTTATCCGGGATCGACGGTAGCGATGTTTGATACGGTTCGATTGCGGGAGTTGGTGGGTGCCATGTTGCGCGGACTCGATGGCGCAGGCTTATCCAATAGTAGCGTCGATCGCCGATTGCTGCCTTCGGATTCCGCAGCCGCCGAAATTGGAGACTTCACGGCAAACCGGGCGCGAATGCGAGAAATTGCTGCAGCAGATTTACTCATCTAGTTCATGCTGGAGGGGCGACGCGAATGTCTGAGACGCGCAAGAACGTGAAGACGGCTCGAGAGCGGGAAGGGAATTAAGACATACGCCGTGAGCGCAAGTTAGTCGCTGGATGATGCGTTCGTCCACTCCAGAATCTGCCACTTGCCTGTTTGTACTGTCTTCCAGTCCGGACCGATATTCGGCTTCAATGGCGAGGATGGGCGCACGGCCAAATAGCGGACGTCATATTTCCGAAGCGCCGCGGTTGGGTTGGAAGCGATGTAGTCAAAGGTCTGGGTCATACTTTGTAAACGGGCATCGCGCACGGCGGCATCACGCTTCTCTAGTCCCGTCGCGTCGCCGTTGAAGTAGGCTCGCTTCTGTTCAATAAAAACACTCTTAGGCACGCCCAACAGAAACGCGTTCAGCACCTCCCGCTCATACAGATCGTCGTCCGTCGTGGCGGGACTGTATTCCAGCACGTAATCGCTGAGGGGACGGTAGGGGCCGAGGATCTGAGTTGAGTCCAGGAATGCCTTGTCTCCTGCGATTACCGCGTCTTCACGAAGCGGAGGGTTGGCGGCCAATTGCGCTCGCGCGCTACGATAGGCGGCGGTGAACTCCGTGCTCTCGTGTGTGCGAACGGTTTCCGCGGCCCGGAGCGAAAGGCCGATGCCGCATTCCAGAATAACGAGGAGCACCAGCGGATAGCGTATCCATCCGTTCTTGCGCTCAAGCCAACGTACAACCACGAGCAGGAACATCAGATCCAAGGTGTAGGCCCAGAGATACTGCCAGTGGAATCCTTCCATCTCGATGCCGGTAAAGAACACGCTAGACTGGAGGGCTAGGGCGCTGAATGACACCGCCCAGAGAGGAATGAGATCCTTGCGATAACGCCACGCGATGAAGAAGCCGGCGATGACCAGCAACGCGGGAAGCCGGGAGAAGCCCAGAGGAGCGAAGCGCGGCACGGGAAGAAGGAGATCGCTTCGCCACAACCAGTCGTGCGAGGTTGAGTGTTTCAGTAGATAAGACGCGACCAGGGCCGGCGATCCGACGAGAAGCCCCAGCGCTCCCACCTTCACATACAGTGTTCTAAATTCTGAATCGATTAGAAAACAGATTGCCAGAGCCAGGATGCAAGCGGTCCAGAAATAGAAATAGCTCCATATCACCAACCCGAACGCAACCCCGGCGGCAGAGATGGTGATGCGGCTTGGATTTTTTCGTGCGCGCTGCAGAAGGAACAAATAAAAAAGAGCAAAGCCTAGGTTTAGCGCGGGAGACATGACGCGCCATTCCGGATGCAGTCGCGGATTTGTAGCGAATAACTCCTGCCCTTTGCCGCGCAGCAAGGCGAAAGAAATCAGCAGCGGCCTGATTATGGGGCGAATCGCGAGGATGCCGGCGTCGAACAGGAAGAAAATCGCACATGAGGCGGCCAGCCATTTCTTCTTAACAAATTCTCCAATAAGAAGGAACCAGATGACTCCCAGGGAAATGCCTCCCCAGATTCTTAAAAAGAACATCACCGAGCCGAGACCGGTCCTCAAAAGCTTGGCCGTAAGGATTCCCGGAGCAAACACAATCCAGGGATAGGAAACGCTTCCTTGTCCAGGAGGTAACGCCGGATCCGAGAGTCGCCATAGATGGTGCAAGTAGGATTGCGAAGTGAGGCACGCGTACAGAATTTCGTCGTTATCGGCAATCCAGACGGGCGAGCCGGATTGCGCCGCAGAGATCAGATTGGGAAGCGCCGAAATCAGCCCGCCGAGAAATGCGCAGAGCAGGAGCCATCTCAGGTGACTCGGGCCGCCGAGCGAATTGATAAAGCGTCGCGAAGGCGCTTCAGGCGCGGTTGTTCGAAGGCTGGAATCGTCCACACACTGCTCTCCATTGGTAGAAGAAAAACAAGGGGCATCATACACTTGCGAGCCTGAAGGCGACAAACGCCGCTCTGGTTACGGGTTTTGCAGCCGCATAGAGCCTTCCGTGCTTGACGGTTGCTGCGTTCGCAGCCGATACTCTGAAGTCTTAGACGTATGGGAACAGGGCGAGTTTTGGTAACGGGGTCTTGCGGGCTGATTGGGTCCGAGGTCTGCCTGCACTTTCATCATGCGGGCTACTCCGTGCTCGGGTTAGATAACAACCAGCGTGCTGTATTCTTTGGACCCGAGGGCGATACTTCCTGGTCGCTGGCGCGCTTGCGACGGGACATTCCCGGATACGAGCATCGCGAGATTGATATACGCGATCGCGAAGGCATTCTCCGTCTGGTCGAGAACGTAAGGCCGTCGGCAATCGTGCATACCGCGGCGCAACCTTCGCACGACCGCGCGGCGCAGATCCCTTTTGATGATTTCGATACCAATGCTGGCGGCACGCTGAACCTGCTGGAGGCCGCGCGGCGCTGGACGCCCGAGTCGCCGTTTATTCATATGTCAACGAATAAGGTGTACGGCGATCGGCCAAACAAGTTGGCGATGATCGAGCAGGAAACGCGCTGGGACTATGCCGATCCCGAGTATCGCTTGGGCATCGCAGAAAGCTTTGCGATCGATCAGTCGTTGCATTCATTGTTTGGAGCATCGAAGGTTGCTTCCGACGTAATGGTCCAGGAATACGGGCGCTACTTCGGCATGCCAACGTGTGCCTTGCGCGGTGGCTGCCTGACGGGGCCAAATCATTCCGGCGTGGAACTTCATGGATTTCTTAGCTACCTGATCCGCTGCAATCTCATCGGCAGAGAATATAAAGTCTTCGGCTATAAGGGGAAACAGGTGCGCGACAACATTCACTCCGAGGACGTGGCGCGGTTTATGCTGGCTTTCGCGCAGAAGCCGCGTTGCGGTGAAGTTTACAACCTTGGCGGCGGGCGGGAAAATTCATGCTCGATTCTCGAAGCGTTCTCTTTGGTCGCAGAGATTTCTGGGCGTGAACAGGTTTGGACTTATGTCGAGAACAATCGGATAGGCGATCATATTTGCTATTACAGCGATCTGACCAAAATGAAAACTCACTATCCTGATTGGGGCATTACAAAAAGCCTGAAACAGACCGTGGCTGAGATCGCAGCCTCGTGGTCTTCGCGTCCGGTGGGCGCGGCTTAGCATGAATATCCTGATTTCAGGAGTCTGCGGTTTTGTCGGCAGTCATCTCGCGCGCTATCTGATTGAATCTCACGAAGGCATCTCCATTGTGGGATTGGATAATTTGACGCGACCGGGGAGCGAGACTAATCGAGTTTCGCTGAAGCAGTTGGGCGTGCGGCTTTTCCATGGCGATACGCGCATGGCAAGCGACCTGGAGACGCTTCCTGTTACTGATTGGGTCATCGACGCGGCGGCGCAACCGAGCGTGCTGGCCGGTCGCGACGGAAAGACCAGCAGCCGGCAACTGATCGAGCACAACCTGCTGGGCACGATTAACATTTTGGAATATTGCCGCGCGTCGCGTGCTGGCTTGATTCTATTGAGTACCAGCAGAGTGTATTCCATTCCTGCGTTAGCTCAATTGCTGCTGCGCGTTGAAGCTTCGGCGTTTACTCTCTACGGGGCGCAGCCGTGGCCTGCGGATGTGAGCTTGGACGGCGTTTCTGAAGGCTTTAGTACCGAGGCTCCGATTTCGCTTTATGGCGCGACGAAGCTGGCGTCGGAACTGCTGGCGCAAGAGTATGCAAGCGCGTTTGGGATGCCAACGTGGATCAACCGTTGTGGGGTGCTGGCGGGAGCGGGACAGTTTGGCACGGCCGAGCAAGGAATTTTTTCCTACTGGTTGCATGCGCACTCTTCGCGGCGTCCGCTGAAGTACTTGGGGTTTGGCGGTCATGGATTTCAGGTGCGGGATGCATTGCATCCTCGCGACTTGGCGCGCATGGTGGATTTCCAGTTGCGCAGCAACGGGCCGGGGCAACTCTTAAACATTTCTGGTGGTCGAGCCAATTCGATGTCGCTGCGGCAATTGACGGATTGGTGCGATCAGCGATTCGGACCGAATGAGCCCGTCGCTGATGGCTCGGAGCGTCCTTACGATATTCCCTGGTTGATCCTTGATTCCAGCAAGGCCTCGGCAGCAACCTCATGGAAGCCGGAGATCACGCTTACCCAGATTCTCGATGAAATTGCGGAACATGCCGCCGAGCATCCGGATTGGCTAATGCGGTGCGGCGTATGAGCACTCCTCCCACTGGTAAGTCCGATCTGAAACTGCTGTCGATTGTTATTCCGGCTTGCGATGAAGAGGGTTGCATCGCATCCACCGTCGAACATCTGCACGTGGAGTTGCGGCTGCACGAGGTTGAACACGAGATTATCGTAGTGGACGATGGCAGCACCGATCGGACGGCTGCGATTGTCGCGTCGGTGAGTGAGCGCATTCCGAGAGTGCGTTTGATCGAGAATAAAGGAGCTCACGGTTTTGGCCACGCCATTATTTGCGGATTGCGGCACATGAACGGCGACGCCGTTGTCATCATGATGGCGGATGAATCCGACGACTGCCGTGACGTGGTGCGCTATTGGAAGGCGCTGAACCAGGGATGGGACGCGGTGTTCGGTTCGCGCTTTATGAAAGGCGGAGGACTGATCGATTATCCGTGGCTGAAGCTGCGTCTGAATCGGCTGGCCAATCTTTTTATTCGTGGGTTGTTTCGCATCTCGTTGAACGATACGACGAATGCCTTCAAGGCTTACCGGCGCGAGGTCATTGAAGGTTGCGAACCCTTGCTGTCGGCGCACTTTAATCTCACGGTAGAGCTTCCGTTGAAGACCGTGATTCGCGGCTACTCTTGGACTGTGATCCCGATAACTTGGCGCAACCGGAGGACCGGCGCGGCCAAGCTGAAAATTCAGGAGATGGGCAGCCGCTATTTGTTCATTTGTCTCTACTTGTGGCTGGAAAAATATTTGAGCCGTGGCGATTACAAAAAAAAGAGGACAACATGAGCGCCCCCCACTCGCCGGCTGAATTGCAGAGACTGTACGAGAAACGTTTTGCCGGCAGCGGCGACTATCGCGACAGGATTTGGCGCGCTCTGGTGGACGATTATTTTGCGCGGTGGATTCCGGCCCATGCCGCGGTGCTGGATCTGGGCTGCGGGCACTGCGAGTTCATCAACAACGTCGGGGCGGAGAAGCGCTTCGGCATGGACCTCAATCCGGATACGGTTCACAAGGCCGTGCCGGGTGTACGGATTCTGGCGCAGAGTTGTTCGCTAGTGTGGGCCTTGCCGGACGATTCGCTGGACGTTGTGTTTACGAGCAATTTCTTTGAACATCTGCTTACCAAGCAGGACCTGCGTAACACATTGATGCAGGCTTGGCGCTGTTTGCGACCGGGTGGGCGAATTGTCGCGCTGGGCCCGAATATTCGTTATCTGCCGGGTGCATATTGGGATTTTTGCGATCACCATTTGCCGCTTACGGAATTGTCTCTGGGGGAAGCGATGACCGAGACAGGTTTCACGCTGGAAGAACAAATTCCTCGCTTTCTGCCGTACAGCATGTCGCGGGGCGCGCAGCCGCCGATCTGGATGGTGCGTTTGTACTTGAAGTTGAAGTTTGCTTGGCCGCTGTTCGGCAAGCAGTTTCTGGTGGTCGCCAGAAAGTAAAAAGCACATATTTCCTGGGTACTTTTCATTTGGATACTCTTCAATTGACTGGCAAAATCTCCAGAGTCATTACTGAGCAAGTGGGCCGGCAAAATAGTTTTGGGCGGATTTGATCGTAGATTAAGACGCCTTTGCTCTTGAGCCGTTGGCGAAGGCGTAGCGCATTGCCTCGTATCCGCGGCGTCGTTTAGAGTGTTGCGATGCCTACAACGGGAGAACGTTTTGAACGTGCGGTCGCGATCATGGACCGGCTGCGTGCGCCGGGAGGATGTCCGTGGGACCAGGAGCAGACTTTCGATTCCATCAAGCCTTTCACACTCGAGGAGACCTACGAAGTTATCGAAGCGATCGAGAATCGAGACTGGGATGAGCTTTCGGGAGAACTTGGCGATTTGCTGTTGCAGGTGCTTTTTTATGCGGAGATGGCGAAGGAGCAAGGGACGTTTTCTTTGGATGATGTTCTGGACCGGCTTTCGAAGAAGCTGATCGACCGGCATCCGCACGTGTTCGGAGAGGCGGAGGCAGATACATCGGCGGATGTGAAGCGGAACTGGGAAGCGCTGAAGGTGGAAGAGCGGAAGAAGCGTGCGGGCAGTGAAGCGGAGGCGGCGCCTGCTTCGGTTTTGGCGGGGATTTCTTCTGCGATGCCGGCGATGTTGGAAGCTTCGAAGCTCAGTTCGCGTGCGGCGCAAGTCGGATTTGACTGGCCCAATATTGAGGGTCTGTTCGAGAAGCTTGATGAAGAGACGAAGGAGTTGCGGGAACACTTGAGAGAATCTGAGGAGCCTTTTCGTCCTCAGGGACGCGGCATCGCGGGAGCAGGGCGGCAAACTTTTCCAGACGAGTTGCGGGAACGGGTGGAAGAAGAAGTTGGAGATTTGTTTTTTGTGCTGGTGAATTTGGCCCGCTATTTGTCGGTTGATCCGGAGTCGGCGCTGCGCAAGACGAATCGAAAGTTCAAGCGCCGTTTTCAGAAAATGGAACAGCGGCTGGCGGAAGGTGGGCGATCTGCCGAGCAAGCGGGGATGGAAGAGTTGGAAGCATTGTGGCAACAGGCCAAGCGCGAGGAGCGGGCGTGAGCTCCGATTCCGTGGTGATTCGAACTTGCGACGGATTGGAGGAGTTGCGGGCGTGTGTGGCTCTGCAAAAGGAAGTGTGGAACTTTACGGATTCGGAGCTGGTGCCTCTGCGCATGTTTGTGGTGGCGGAGAAGGTTGGCGGCCAGGTGATGGGCGCGTTCGCCGGCGGCGAGATGGTGGGGTTTGCACTGTCGGTGCCGGGGACGCGGTCGGGAAAAATCTATTTGCATTCGCACATGCTGGCGGTGCGGGCGGAGTATCGCAATGGCGGTCTGGGACGGCGGCTGAAGCTTTTTCAGCGCGAAGAAGCTTTATCTCGCGGGATTGAGCTAATCGAGTGGACGTTCGATCCTCTGGAAATCAAGAATGCTTATCTCAACATTGAACGGCTGGGCGCCATTGCGCGGCGTTACAACATGAATCAATATGGAATTACTTCGTCGCCGCTGCAAGGCGGTTTACCCAGCGACCGGTTGATTGCGGAATGGTGGCTAAAGTCGAAGCGTGTGGAGACGTTATTGAGCACTGGCAAGAATCCTTCGTGTGTTGCTGAGGTTGTCGTCGAGGTTCCGGCGCAAATTTATGAATGGAAAGCGGCGGCGGAGACGCGTGGACGGGCGCGTGCGGTACAGGAACGAAATCGCGATGAATTTCTGAGGCGTTTTTCGGCGGGATCGGCGGTTCTAGGTTATGAGCGCGATGCTGGCGGAAACGGAAAGTTTCTGCTGGGACGATGGGATGAGAAATGGACGTATGCTTCGCACGAGTGATGCGATCTATTTGTGAGCTAGCATCACACCGATCTCTAAAGCCAGAGCGGCAAAAATGATTCCTGCTACAAAATGAAGAGTGCGCTGCAGCGGTCCCTTTGAGTACAGCGGTGGAGCGCCAGTGACGCTGCCGCGAAAAAATGTGAACGATGCCCACGAGCTTATCACTAAGCCGATCAACGCACCCAACCGATGCCGCGCCGGCGTTACTGTTGCCGCAAGGCTAGCATTAAACATACTAGAACGCTCTGCCCCCAATATTGCGTTCAATCCCCAGATGCTTTAGCTTCCTATCGAGCAAATAGTATCCGATCGGCAGTGCCACAACATTGACCAAGAATGCGAGTGCGGGCAGAAAGGCAAAAGAAAATAAGAATACCGCTGTCTGTATCAGGGCCAGACTAGCAACCCTCGTCCAGAGTATCGAGGATCGAAGATGGTTGCGATAAAACTTCAAGGCGTAAGTCAAAGTGCCTAGCGGAACCAGTGGAACCGCGGCCCAAACAAACCACCGTAAGCCTGATAAATGCAAGGCAACGCTCCTTGTTGCCACGCCATCCTTGCTACGCGAAGGAGGGCTGTGAAGTTAGTGGTCGGTTCTCGATTCCTTCTTAGACCAACTCAATCAATACCCTCTGGCCCACCAGGGCTGCGGCCCGCTGCAAACTTGATAGGGTGATGTCCCGCGTCGGATCTAGAATGCGGTCGACTTGCGACCGGCTGGTTTTCAGTAACACGGCCATCCGGGCCTTCGAAATCTTCCTCTTTTTCATGGCCCTCGACAGTTGCCACGCTACGACTTCCTTGACGGCTTGGGCTTGCGCTTCTTCGAAAACATTTTCCTTCTTTAGGAAATCGTCAATACTCGATCCCAGATTCTTTTTACTCATTGTTGCAGCTCCTTCTGCCGCTTCCTGGCCAATGCCAAATCATCTTCGGGAGTAGCTCGTGTTTTCTTGATGAACCCGTGTAATGCCACCAATCGGTCTTCATAGAAGCAAATCAATACACGGGATGTGTGCGGTTGCCTTGCAGGTTTGTTCTCACTTCCCATAGACCTTTGCCCATGGGGCGGCACAGCGGCATGCCCACCGGCCAGCGCCACTGCGCTCGCAACAAGTCAGTACCGATTGCATGCCGCTCTGCTTCCTGTAACGCCTTTAACCAGTCGCGAACCGGTTCGGCACCCGATTCGTTACGGAAGAAAACAAGCTCGACCTTGCGAGGTGCGGCAATGCTCACCGGCCATCGTACCATAAAAAGTACATCTACTGAAAGGCTGGTTGAAACCAGCTATTCTTGATGCGGCTTTACTGCTTTGAAAACCGTTTACCCTGATTCATGTGCCCATCTCTGTTGGGCAGAGGTCTCTTTACACTCTATGAAGATTGAAGCCATTACACTGCGCGAAATTCGGATGCCGTTGGTTCATTTTTTTGAGACCAGTTTTGGACGCACTTACAACCGGCGGATTCTGCTGGTCACGGCTCATTGCGAAGGGATCGACGGATGGGGCGAATGTGTGGCGGGGGAAGATCCGTTTTACAGCAGTGAATGGATTGAGAGTGCGTGGGCGACGATTGCGAGTTATCTTGCTCCCGCGGTGATTGGCCATGAGATCGAAGCGGCGCGCGAGGCCCCGGCGCTTATGAGAAAGATCAGGGCGCATCGCATGGCGAAGGCGGCGATTGAGAATGCGCTGTGGGATGTTGAAGCCCGGCAGAAAAAACAGCCCCTTTGGAAGTTGCTGGGCGGGACGCGGGCGGAAGTTCCGTGCGGAGTGTCGATTGGGATTCAGGATTCGGTGGAACAGCTTTTGGAAAAAATCCAGATCGAACTGGATTCCGGTTACCGGCGGATTAAGGTCAAGATCAAGCCAGGGTGGGATGTGAATGTGCTGGAAAGAATTCGATCCCGATGGGCGGAGATCACGCTGAGTTGCGACGCGAATTCCGCTTATACGCTGGACCAGATCGAACATCTTCGGAGTCTCGACCAGTTCAACCTGCTGATGATCGAGCAGCCGCTATGGGACGACGACATTTATTATCACGCGCGTTTGCAGAAAGAGCTGCGCACGGCGATTTGTTTGGATGAATCGATCGTGAACGCGCGGGCGGCGGCGTTCGCGGCGGAAAGTGGGGCTTGCCGCATCGTCAATGTGAAGGTGGGCCGCGTGGGGGGATTTACCGAGGCCAAAAAGATTCACGATGTTTGCCAGCGGCACAAGATTCCGGTCTGGTGTGGCGGGATGCTGGAATCGGGAGTGGGCCGCGCGCACAATATTGCTCTTTCCGCACTGGAGAATTTCAGTTTGCCGGGTGATGTGTCGGCGTCGAAGCGCTATTGGAAAGAGGACATCATCGATCCGGAAGTTCGGGTTTCTGCGACAGGGATGATTGCCGTTTCGAACGAGCCAGGCACGGGGTATCACGTTAAGGAAGAGCTGATCGAAAAGCTGACCGTGAGGAAGGAAACTTTCCGGATGCAGCGTTCCGGGAAAGTGCCCGTGGCTTAGCGGCTGCCCTGATTGGCGGCCGTCCGGGTTGGTTCTTCTCTTCTCTGCGCCTGCGCGTCTGGTTTCTGCAATCGCGCCCCTTCGGCTTTTAGCAGTTCCACGCCTTTGGCAAACGTGGTGTTACTCGGAACGGTGCGGAAGTCGCAATCCGTTTCGTCAGATTTGATGACCAGACTTTTCACCATCATCACTTTGCCGGTGAAGTTCAGACGCGTGTGCGTCAGCTCCCAATCACCCGGAGCGACTTCGGCTTGTTCGACGAGAAAGGTTCCGTCTCTGTCGAGATGACCGAGGATTCCCCAACCGAAGGTGACTTCCTTGAACAATGCAGCATTGATGCGCGCGATCCGTTGAGCCTGCTTATCGATCAGCAACTCGCCCTGCATTCCGGCCAAAACTTGTTCCACACGCGACGGCGGCGCATAGGCAGGGTTTGGGCGAAACTTCAGACGGAGTAATTCATCGCCAGTTTTGCCTAACCTGGAGGTCCCTGGTTCCGTCCCGTCGAACGCGTACAGGAATGCGTCGGGCAAGGCTTTCATGATACGCAAAGTGTGGTCGGCGTCTTCCTGTTCCTGATGCTGCTTACGGCGAAGCTCGCCGGGATTGGCACTTAACTTATCGAGGCGCGCGGATTCTGCCTGCATCTCCTGGTCCGAAATTGGATGGTTGTTTTTTTCAATCAGAAGTCCCGCGGTAGCTTGAGTGGTTTCGACATTGAGCTTGGTTTCAAAGTCTTGCGAGCTGTGTTTGCGCGAAAGGAACATGACTTTGGTCAGCCCTTTGTTGCAGGCAGAAATTTCGTTGGCGACAGTCAGGCGAACCAGTTGCTCGGCGTCTTTGTCACCGGCTGAATTGGAGGGACCGGTGGCGGGCAGGGCGAAGCACACCGCAGAGGAGATGGTAAAAAGCGTCAGGTAAAGCCAGAGCCGGTTGAGTCGATTCATACGTCAATGTCCTTTGCCTTCCGTTCGTGCCTGGCAAGCGCTGCCGCCGTACGTCTTTTAGTTTAGCAATTCACATTCTGGAGACCCTACAGCGCAATCCTTAGAAGTGCGACAAAAAGATTGCAGGCACGACTTGCCGCAAACTCGAAGGGTTGCGTATAGTCGAGGTACAGCGGAACCACCTCAGAATCCAGCCTTGGGTGTTGTGGTTATTGGCAAACGCACGATTTTGATTTCCTCTTTCCAAGGAGACCACGGATGAGCGCACCACTGTCGGGAGAACTAGCGCAAATTGGCAAATCGGTAGTCGTGAAGGGCGAGTTGACGGGCAGCGAAGACCTTTATGTGGATGGCCAGGTGGAGGGAACCATTTCATTGAAAGGCAATAGCCTTACGGTTGGCCCGCACGGGCAGGTGAAGGCAAGCGTCGAGGCCAAAGGGGTGATTGTGCAGGGCAAGCTGGAGGGCAATATTCAGGCGAGCGACCGGGTGGAATTGCGGAAGACAGCGACGGTTATGGGAGACATTGCCACGCAGCGGATATCGATTGAGGAAGGCGCATTCCTGAAGGGGAAAGTCGATATTCAAGGGCGGGCGGAAGCGAAGGGCGCTACCACAAAGTAACTTTGTGCGATGGCGCACGTTAAGCTAATGTAATGGTTTAAGGCCCGTTAGGGTTTTCGTGTGCGGGCGTCGTTTGATTTCACGGCCGGATGCCGACACGAAGGCATTGAGGCTGAGTTGTAGAGATCGGATACGTAGCGAAGTCGAGATTACATGAAATTTTTTCGAGGTGGGTCGGGGGGCACGGAAACAGCGGCGGCGGAGCCGGCATTGCAGCCCAGCCGCCGGTCCAGCGGATTGGCCGAGCTGACGAGGCGGTGGGAGACAGAAGAGACGTTGTGTGTTCTGGATCTCGGTTCCACGTCACCGGGCAATATTCGACATTTCACCGGGCTTGGGCACAGGATTTACAGCGAAGATTTGTTGACGGCCTCGACAGAACCGAATCTTCTGACCAAGGACGAACAGGGCAGCGCCATTCTCGACAGCCGGCAATTTCTGGCTGACAACTTGGTTTATCCGGCTGCGCACTTCGACGTAGTGCTCTGCTGGAACTTGCCGGATTACCTGGATGAAAGCCTGGTACGACCGGTGGTGGGGCGACTGTGGTCTGTGCTGAAGCCGGGGGGAATGTTGCTGGCGTTCTTTCATACGAAAGATGCAGGCCCGGATTCTCCGTGTTACCGCTTTCATATTGTGGGTTCGGATGTGCTGGAGATGCAGCGGATCGTGATGCGAGGAGATTCGCGGCGCGGTCCAGCGAGTACGGTACGACCGCCGACGGGCGAGGGCTTTCAGTTGCAGAGAGTATTCAATAATCGCCACATCGAAAATCTTTTCCGCGACTTTGCTTCGATTAAATTCTTCCTGGCTCGGGATAATGTCCGGGAAGTGCTGGTTGTGCGGTAGGGCTCATCTTCTAGCTTTTCACTCGAACAAAATCTTTTTAACGCCGAGAACGCAGAGATCGCCGAGTTTTTGGCTTATCTCGGCGGTCTTGGCGTGCTCGGCGTTAAATGGGGTTTTAGCTTGGGGACTTCCAGATGGTGATTCCCATGCGGAAAAGCGGGTGGCGGAAGACTTCTATTCTTGGCTTTGGTTCTGTCGATATTGACATCAGGATCTGCTGAACTTCTTCCGGAAGGTAAGCCCGTCGCACGGAGGCCAGCCCGTCGAATCGGGAGACACGGCTGCGCATCAGCGGGAAGCCGGCATACACCAGCGCTACGTGCATGGGGTGGCGAACAATGTCATTGATCAGGACGGCGGAACGGCTGACCCGAAGCGCTTCTTTCACGAAGAAGATCAACTCCTCCGGCTCCAGATGATGAGCGAAAAGATTGCAACTCACGAGATCGAATGCGCCGTCCGAAAACGGCAGCGCCAACGCGTCGGCGGCCACGGCCCGGCTCCCGGGGGGAAGATGCGTTTGCGCGCGGTCCAGAAGTGTGACGTTCACCGAGATGCCTTCAATGGCGAGTTTCTGCGCCGCAATTTCCGGCAGTTCTCCCAGTCCAGCGGCAACCTCCAGGAGCGAAAGGCGAGTCTTTCCCGTTGCCCGAGCCGCTCTTCTGACAAGTTCCACCGTGGTGGAAACGCCGCCGAACCAGCGATTGATGCGGGCCATGTCGCGCAGAGAAACGGCGACTTCCTCTGGCGGGCAGGCGTCGGTGTCGAGCAGTTCGGGAGTGTTGATCCGCTTCATAAGACAGGATTATTTTCGCAGGCGGACTACGACCGTTTCGGCGATGCGGTCGTGCACGGTTTGGCGGTTGGGATGAATCAGGTACTGGAAGAATCCCGAACCAGCTTCCAGCAGGGAAGCGCCGTAACCGAGAGCGCGTTCTACGGAATGCCAGAGGCCGATACGTTCGTGGGTCAAGGAGATGATGCGGATGCCGGTGAGCCATTTTCCCAGCGTCAAGCCATTTGTGAGCCAGACGATGACGCCGAAGTAGACCACTGGCAAAATCGTGCTATACCAGTTGTGAAAGGGCTTGAATTCAAGATGGAGGGAGATGTCGTGGGTCTTGCTCCAAAGAGCAACGGGGAGAGCAAGAAGTGCGAAGATGCCGATCATCGCTAGCATGTCGATGGCCAGCGCGCTAGCCCTGCGCCCGAAGGAGGCCAGTTCCATTCCATCAAGCGCCATCATGCGATGTGTTTCCTGGGGATGGTAGTGTCCGCCTTGCCATCGGCTGACGCGAGCCGGAGCTGTTTCAAGTGATGGATCCAATGTGGGAGTTCCTCCGGCGCAGAAATTGAAGAGTCGCGGCGGACTGCACGGCAAAACAATTCAACGCCGAGACCGCCAAGATTAAGACGCCTTGCCTAGACTTCGGCGAGTTCTTCTTCCAGCAGTTGCTTGTTATACAGGTCGAAGTAGTAGCCGTTCAAGGCCAGGAGTTCGTCGTGTGTTCCGAGTTCCACGATGCGGCCGCCGTAGAGGACGGCGATGCGGTCGGCATTGCGTACGGTGGACACGCGATGGGAGATGAAGATTGTAGTGCGGCTGCTCATTACTTCGCGCAGGTGGTTGAGGATTTTGTCTTCAGTTTGGGTATCAACGCTGGAAAGAGCGTCATCGAGAATGAGGATTCGCGGATCGCGAATCAGCGCACGAGCGATAGCAGTGCGCTGCTTCTGGCCGCCGGAAAGCGTGATACCGCGCTCGCCGACCAATGTTTGATAGCCTTCGGGAAATGCTTCGATATCAGCCGCGATGTTGGCTGCTGCGGCGGCGTCGTGGATCTGCCGGTCTGAGGCTACGTCGACTCCCAGGGCGATGTTTTCGCGGATGCGATCGCTGAACAGGAACGTTTCCTGGGGAACGAAGCCGATGTTTTTTCGCAACGTCGAAATCGAATAGTCGCGGATGGGACGTCCATCGATCAAAACCGTGCCGGGTTCGGCGTCGTAGATTCTAGGGATCAGGTCGACGAGTGTTGTCTTGCCGGCTCCGGTTGGGCCGACAATGGCCAGGCTGCTGCCGGCGGGGATGCGCAGGTTCAAGTCGTGGAGAACCTGTTTACCGTCGTAGCTGAAGTTTAAGTTGCGGAATTCGATCCCGCCTAAAATTGGCAGATCGCGCGCGTCCGCTGAGTCCGTGATGTCCGGCTTCTCAACCAGCAACTCGTTCAGGCGAATCAACGACGCTGTGCCACGCTGGAAAATATTCACCACCCAGCCCAGTGCGATGATTGGCCAGGTTAGCTGCATCATGTAAGTGAGGAAGGCAGCAAAGCCTCCGGCAGTCATGTGGCCGAGCAATACCTCTCGTCCACCGAGCCAAAGCACCAGGGCAGAAGCACAGCCCAGTATCAACTCGAGCGTCGGCCACAACATGCCCATCAGACGGACCAATTTCAAGCTGCGGGCGATGTATTCCTGGTTGGCGGTTTCGAAATTGTCGATTTCGGCTTGTTCCTGCACGTAGGCGCGGATGACTCGAGCGCCGGAGAAATTTTCCTGAGCGCAGGCGGAAATGTCGGAGAACATGGCCTGAATCCGCTCGAAGCGTTCATGAATGCGGCGGCCAAAATACTGGATGGTTACGCTGGCAATGGGAAGGGGCAGGAATGTGTAGAACGTCAGCCTGGGACTGAGGCGCCACATAAAAGCCAACGCCGCCGCCGTGAACACGAGTGTATTGGCCGAATACATAATGGCCGGGCCGAGCAACATGCGCACGGCGTTGAGATCGTTGGTGGCGCGGGCCATGATGTCGCCGGTGCGCATGCGCTGGTAGTAGGAATAGGAGAGAGTTTCGAGGCGCGCGAAAAGATCGTTACGCATGTCGAACTCGACGTCGCGGGAGATGCCGATCAGGATCCAGCGCGTCAGAAACATGAAGATCGCGCGCACGGCGAACACCGCCAGCAGAGTGAAAGCAAACATCGCCAGGGCGCCGCGGCTGACGCCGCGTTCCAACCCGTCAACCGCCTTGTGGATAATCTGGGGAAACAGCACCCATGCGCCGTTGCTGATCAAAACGCATACGCTGCCCGCTATGTATTCCCAGCGATAGCGCTTGAGGTAAGGCAGGAGCGGTCGCAGGCTTTTGAAGAACATTCGGGTCCAGTAGCTGAGATTTTAACAGGCGGGATGCAAGACGTGTCCTGGGGTAAAGACGGTGCTGAGGACAGTGGCGCCGCGATTAGCGGGTGCGGGAGTTCGCGGATCGTATGCGGCTCTGAGTTTTCTTCACGGATGTTTTGGCCCGCAATTGTGATTCACTCAGCAAATCCTCGCCGAAGGCGATTACGAAGAAAGTAAGCAGGACCAGACTCCAAACGGCGAAAAACAACCATCCGGCATCGAACAGGTAAGATCCATCGCTGAACATATTTGACTCTCTTGTTCAAATCTCTTCCTGGACCGCTTGTGGTTCGGTCCGGCGCGGGAACCCTAGCCCGCGCCGGTTCAGACACTCAAGGAGAGTACTGCGTCGGGTTAATCTTCCGGAGGAGCGGGAGGCGCGGAACTCATGTGCTGCTGCATGCGCGCTTCGCGCTTGGCTTCAAACTCCTTCATCTTTGTCTGTTGATCGGGAGTCAAGATTTGGAACAGTTCGTTGTGAATGCGGGTCTTCTGTACGGTCAACTCAACTTGCGTTTGCGACTGTTGTGCGGCGAGAGCCCGGACCCTGGCTTCGTCGTACGTACCTTCTTCGTACTGCCGCAGTTGCTGGTCACCCTGGTGCAATTGCTGCATCAGCGGCTTCATGGCCGCGTGTTCCTTCTGCAGGACGGCTTTCATCTGCGCTTGTTGTGCGTCGGTAAGGTTGAGGTAGTCGCTGAAGAAATGCAACATGCGACCGCCATCGAAGCCAAAGCCCGCGTGCATGGGCGGAGGTGGCGGAGTGGCATCAGCAGTTTGGGACTTAGCAATGGCCGTGCCAAATAAAACGGCGAGGGCGGCAACCAGGACACGAGAACGAATTGCCTTCATTGAAGCTCCTAGAAAATGCGGTTCGTCTGTTTGCAAATCCTTCCGAACCGCCAATTTTGCGTACACTGATAAGAACACAAGCGCCGAAGAGGCGGCAGTAAAGAGTGAGTAAACCGGGGTAAAGTTTTGTCAATTGGGCTAAGTGTAAGTTTGACAATTCTTTACAGCTTGCGACACGGCTTGGGTGCAGAATGAAGACTGCGAAAATGGAACGAATATTGGTCATTGACGACGACGTGGAACTCTGCCATTTGGTGGTCGAGTATTTGCAGGCGGAGGGCTTCGTCGTCGAATGCGTGCATGACGGCGAGAGCGGTCTGCAAAAAGCCACGGGCGGGGGATATCTGCTGGTCGTTTTGGATGTGATGCTTCCCGGGATCAATGGCTTTGAGGTGCTGCGCCGCGTGCGCGCTACTTCGCGGTTGCCGATTTTGCTGCTGACGGCACGCGGGGAAGACGTTGACCGGATTGTCGGCCTGGAGATAGGCGCAGATGATTATCTGCCCAAGCCGTTTAATCCGCGCGAGCTGGTTGCGCGGATTCGAGCAATTCTGCGGCGGACACGCAGCGATGGAAAGCCGTCGCCGGCTGCGCCGGACATGGTCCGAGTGGGAGAGGTCGAACTGGATCCTGCGACGCGCACCGTTCGCCGCGACGGCAAGCCGGTGGATCTGACCTCTGTGGAGTTCAACCTGCTGGAAGTTTTGTTGCGGGAAGCCGGACGCGTAGTGCCGCGCGAGCGACTGGTGAATGCGGTGCTGAGCCGTAAGTTTTCGCCCTTTGACCGCAGCATCGACATGCACGTGAGCAAGGTGCGCAAGAAGCTCGGGGACACGGAAAGCGACGAGCACATAAAGACTGTTCGAGGAGTCGGGTATATTTTTGCGCGGCCGCGGGAGAAGGTGGGCAGCGCGTCGTAGCGGGTTGCAGAAGGATTCCTGCGGATTATCATGCCGAGGGATCTGAATCTTGCCTGCTGGACAATCATGCCCAAGCGTTGCAGGCAAAAACCCAGATCCCTCGCTTCGCTCGGGATGACAACATAAACATTTTTTCTGTGGGCGACAGGTTTTCGAGACAACATGAAAAGTTTGTTTCTCAAGATATTTCTTTCGTTCTGGCTAGCGCTGGCGCTGTTTGTCGTGCTCGCGATTCTGGTGACGCTGGCGCTGCGGCCGCGCAGTTCGACCTGGGAAGCTCTTCGTACCAGCGTTCTGAACGACTCGGTGAACGCCTATGAAGACGGCGGCGACCGCAAGCTGCGTGATTACCTGGACGATCTGGACCACACGCAGCATGTGCGCGCCTATTTATTCAACGAGCGGGGGGAGGAACTATCGCATCGTGGAGCGCCCGACTGGGCGATTCGTGTAGCGAATGGTGGTCCCAGAATTCCGCATGAAGGTTTCATCTTTCCGGCGCCGCAGGTGCAGCGCGACTCGCGCGCTTCTTCCGATGGACTCCACCGTTACACGCTGGTGATGGGATTGCCGCCGGGCCCTCGGGTGTTTTTTGGCCCGCGCGGAATGCCCGTCCCGTTACTGGTGATTGCTATTATTTCTTCAGGCTTGGTGTGCTATCTGCTGTCGTGGTTTATGACCAAGCCAATTGCGCGACTGCGCGCGGCAACACGGCAGCTGGCGGCGGGAGATTTGACGGCGCGGTCAGGCGCGCGTCCGAGCAACCGGCGGGACGAAGTGGCGGGACTCATGCGTGATTTCGACACCATGGCGGAGCGCATCGAGATGCTGGTCAAGGCCCAGTCGCGTCTGCTCAACGACATCTCGCACGAACTGCGTTCGCCGCTGGCGCGTCTGAACGTGGCGCTGGGATTGGCCCGTCAACGCTCCGGTCCGGAGAGCGCCTCGATGCTCGAACGCATCGAACTCGAAGCCAACCGCCTGAACGAATTGATCGGCAGAATTCTAACGCTCGCCCGCTTGGAAGATGGAGAACAGCATGTGCCGGACAGCCCTGTGCCCTTAGACGAGCTTGTGTTGAACGTTGTGGAAGATGCGGAGTTTGAAGCGCAGGCCAGGCACTGTCACGTGCATAGTACGATTCCGGAAGGCGACTGGGGAGTGCGCGGCGACGCGTCGCTCTTGCATAGCGCTCTGGAAAATGTCGTCCGCAACGCGGTACGCTATACGGGCGAGGGAACTTCAGTGGAAGTTGAGTTGCGCCGAACCGGTGGACCGGCCAGGGCTCAGGCTACGTTACGCGTTAGCGATTGCGGGCCGGGCGTGCCCGCCGATTCTCTGGACAAGCTTTTCCTGCCATTTTATCGCCTGGACGATGCGCGTGGCCGGCTGACCGGGGGCGTGGGACTGGGATTGGCGATTACTGAGCGCGCGGTGCGCTTCCACGGCGGCAAAGTCATCGCGTTCAATCGGCCCGAAGGTGGGCTGCTGGTTGAAATTAATCTGCCTCTCGTTACCAGTTGGAAAAACTCAGAAGAAGTTTCTGAGCCGGTTCCGGCAGGGCGCGGAGCCTAAGATCGGTCTTTCATGGCCGGGAAGTTCGTCGCCAAGGCAACTTCAGGCCCGCGCTGAGGTTCCAATCAGTCGATACCGGAGTTTGCTCTTCCGGCTCTTTCCTGATAAACAAATGGTTTGCCATTTTTACGCTTTTAAGTTGTCTAGTAAGACAACCAATGCCCGGCTAGCCAAAGCCGGACAGTGCGTCAAGTACGCTCACAAGGGAGACTGACTTAAGAATGTCCACACGATTCACCTGGATGCTGGGAATTGCGGTTCTGGTTTCAATCGCTTTGCTGGTGGCATGCAGCGGTAATTATTCGGCGTCTAACGACGGCTTGGTGATTGTCCCCAGCCAGGGCGAGGCGATAGTCCAGTCTTTTAGCTTCAGTCTGAACAAGGGGGGCGTTTCTACGATCGATTCGAACCCGACGATTCCTGGTCCCCCAGATCAGGGATTTCCTGGGTCGATTGTCCTCGATCCGGCGGGCACTTTCGCCTATGTGACGAGTGTCAACACTCCTAATCCGACGACCGCTCCCTGCACAAAGAACAGCGTAATCGCTTCGTACAAGATAAATTCCGATGGCTCAATTAACGCTCCCGGATCTACAAAGCTGGCTCAAAACGTGATTCCCGTGGCATTGGCCATAGATTCGGCGGGAAAATATTTATTTGTTGCCAACAGTTCGGTCTGTGAGCCGAACAGTCTGCAGACCGGGGCTCCCGGCACTGTGACGGTGTTATCCGTCGGCAGCGGGGGCGCCTTGACCCCAGTGGGCACTTTCCCGGTTCCGGCAACTCCAGGCGGCGGCCCAGCTAATCTTGTGGCTCTGGCGGTTACGCCCACTGTTTTTCCGGCGCAGGGTTCCGTGGACCAAGCCCCGCCGTGCTCCCTGAAGACTCCGCCCAGTTCCGAATTCCTCTATGTGGCCGATGCGCAAAATAACGGCGTGTGGATGTTCTCGGTTGATACGTCGTCTGGGAACTTAACCCTGATCCCGTACAGTTCTACGCAGCTTGATGCTCCCGCTGGATCGGTGCCTTCGGGCGTTGCTGTCGATCCTTGTGGCCAGTGGGTTTACGTTTCCAATCAGTTGTCGAACAACGTCAGTGCCTACAAGATCTGCAACGTCATTTCTAACCCCGTGTGTCCGGTTGCGAATAACACTCTTGGCCCTATAACTGGGTCGCCGTTTCCTACGGGAAATGGCCCTGGCCCGTTGGTGGTCAGCCCGGAAGATAATTCTTTATATGTGCTCGACAAGTCGGCGAATGCGGCGGCAGGCGATATTTCCGCATTTCAAATCAGTCAATCGAACGGCAGCTTGAGTCCATTGAGTCCGGCGACCGTGGCTACGGGAAATGCGCCCGTATCCATCGCCATCCGCTCGGACAACAATTGGCTGTTTGTTACCAATAACGGATCGGCGAGCGGCAATGGATCGATCTCGCAGTATTCGGTTACGCCCGCTACCGGGGCGCTCGCTCCTTCGGGAACTGGAATTTTGACTGATACTTACCCATGGGGGCTGGCGGTGAAATAGGGAGAGTTGGAACTTGAAGTCCTCCTGGACTTAAGTCGGCACTTTCAAAATCAGATATCCGCCGAGGAGACAGAAAATCAGGTCCGGAGACCAGGCCGCGAGCGCCGGCGGCAACTGGCTCAAATCACCCATCGCCTCAAACAGGCGCGACACCACGGTGTAAAAAACTGCGATTCCCAGCGCGACCGCGACTCCCGTGACCGTCCCTTTCTTTCCTGTGGTAAGCGCAAACGGAATGGCGAGAACAGCCATCACGAGTGTGATTACGGGATAAGACAGTTTCTTTTGCAGTTGCACTCTGAGCCGCACGACATCGAATCCGCTTTGCTGCAGGTCGTGAATGTAGCGGCGAAGCTCTTCGTAATTCATTTCCGAATATTGCTTTACTTCCTTCTTGAAGTAGCCCGGTGTCTCGCTGAGTTCGGGAAAAGTGGCGACGTCGAAGGCACGATAGTCGGCAATGGCAGACGTGCGCAACGTGCGCTGCCAACCTTGTTCATACACCCAGCGGTTCAAGTTCTCGGCCCAGTGCGCGCGGTCGGCGTGAATTCGGCGGGTGATGGCGAAACTGACGGGGTCGAGCTGGAAAATAGTGACGTTGGCGAACTGGTCGCGATCCGGGTCGAAGAACTGGTAATAGTAAATGTCGTTGTTCTGGCCGAAGATCCACTTGCGGTCAGGGCGCAGATAAGTTTGTGGCGGCTTGCCTTTGATCTGATTGTGCAACGCTTCCTGACGCTTGTTGGTGTGAGGGAGATAAAACTGGTCGGCAAAAAAAAGTCCGGCAGCCATGATCGCTGCCGCAACCAGCACGGGAGTCACAATGCGGTAAATGCTGATCCCGGTCGCTTTCACGGCAACGATCTCGTTGGAACGCTCCATCAATCCAAAAGTAACGAGCACCGCCAACAGCATGACCAGCGGAGCGACGTTGTAGAGCAGATACGGAGCGACGTTTAACAAATATTCGGCCACCACGATCGCAGGAGTCTGGTTGCGGAGGATGTCCCCTAGCAGTTCGAACAAGGTGAAAACCAGCACCAGAACCATGAAGGTCGCGAGGATCATTCCTAAATAAACGAAGAAATCGCGCAGGACGCAGTCGTCGAGCAGCGTTGGGAAGCTGGCGCGAAAGACGCGGCGGCGCGTGGAAGCGCGCTCGAAGGCATCTTCTTTCTCCCTGCGGTTAAGGATGGATGCGCCGTTTTGCAACGGCTGAAGCGCCTTCCAGGAAAGCCGCAGAGTCGAAAGTTCGAAGGGACGCCGCTCCGCTTGCCACAAGAGAAAGATGCCGCCGGCTAGGAAGACGATATTGGCAAACCACGCTCCAAACCAGGGCGAGACATGGCCCTGCCGCGCCAGCGAGACTCCGACCAGCGAAATAATGTAATAACCGAAAACGAGCAGAATTGTGAGCACAAACCCACCCGACTTGCCGCTCTTCTTCGACGAAAGCCCCAGCGGAATTCCGACCAGCGCCAACACCAGACATGCTGTGGGCAGCGCGAATCGCCGGTAATATTCAATCCAGTACCAGCGTGCGAGTATTGGATCAACTCGTGCGGCGCGATCGCGCAAGGTCCATGTGTTCATCACGCTTACGGGGACAGGTTCGTCGGCCTTATTTTCAGTGGAGGGTAAATCGATGGGAATGTCGGTCTGCTCGAAGGTCGAAATCTGATAATGGTCGGGCTGGTTGGGAACGGTCTCATGTGTCGAGCCGTCGCTCAAGTGGAGATGCAGGCGCTCCTGGCCTTGTTCGCGGCCTTCGCTGACTACAATTCCTTGCTTGGCGAGCGTGATGCGCGGATTGGAAGCGTCGGAAAGATCCGCGAGGAATACTCCCTTCCACAGCGCTGCGCCTTGCGCGCTGTGAACATCCTGAACATACAGGACGACTTTAGGAAAGCCTTCGTAAAAAACTCTCGGCTGCACTTCAAACGAAACTTGCGAGCCTTTGAGTTGCTCTTCCAGCCTGGCCAGCGAGGCCTGCGATTTTGGCGCGACGTAGACGCCGTTCACCAAAGCTAGCAACCATGCTGCGATTACGAAGATCGAAAGGATACGGAGAAAGCTCCACACGCCCATGCCCGTAGCGCGCATGGCGGTGATCTCGCTGTCGGCTGCCAGGCGACTCAGGCCGATGAGAATCCCAACGAGCACGCTCATGGGAATGGTGTAGGTGAGCGCAAGAGGAACTGTGTAGAAGAAAATTTCTGCGACGCTGGGAAGAGGAGCGCTGGCGCGAACTACCAGCTCAAGAATTCGCCCCAGGTCGCGCGTGAACAAAACAAAGGTGAAGATAGCCGCGCCGATGATGGCGTGCGCGATGACCTCGCGAAGAATGTAGCGGGTGAGAATCCGCATGGGAGCTTGCTTTAGCTAGCGTGCTAAAGCTGAGGATAGCACGGGGGAATACGACGGCTGCCTAATTGGAGGATCGCGTCTGCGCTGTAGGAAGTTGGGAGTCGACGGCCGGCTTGGCGGCCTCGGTTACGTTTTTTTTCATCGGTTTTCTCGCCGCTTCTGCTCGCTTGCGCTCCTGGTAGCGGCGTTCATGGGAAAGCTGGTCCGATGCCTGTTTCTTCATGATTCCATCATGACACAGATTTCTGTGGTTGGCGTAAGAGCTCGCAGAGTCATGGTCTGGCGGCCCCGCCTGGGAAATCCTTGAGAGCTTTGAGAATTCGGCCTAGGTCGCTGCTGTCAATCTCAGACTTCAGCATTCGGCTCGCAATGCGCCAATTATCTTTCTTCTCCCAAAGGGGGCGAGACTTCTTTGCTTCCTTGTAGGATTCGTAAGGACTCAATCCACGGAATGGAGCCTTCGGACAGGCCGCGAGAATAGCGTTCTCTGTAAAGTAGTTCTCTATCGCTCGATGCTTCAGGACGTGGCACTGAATGTTCAAACGGCGGCAGGTTTCTGTAAACCCGCTGCGTTCTGGGCCGAGCGCTTCATCTGCCGCACCTCTCTCGCTGTCGATAACAGCAACAACATTTGGGTTAATTGCGATTATGTGTTCCAATTCCCGCTCCCTTGTGCTGTTAATCGCGTTGCGCCCGCCCAAAGACAAGATAGCGAACTTATGCTCACTGACAAACGCTGAAAGCAATGTTTCGAACGTCATAATGTCGTTGGGACCCTCAACTAAAAGAAGGGCACGTGTGCCTAGGGAGTCCGCTCTGCCAAAACTCAGCTCACCAACAATCTGAGCGAGGTTTGGCGTATCCCTTAATTCCGTCATTTCAACATCTTCACCGCTCCTTGTGAGAACAAATATCCGATCGGCGGCCTGTCGTGCCAAGCCCAAACTATGAGTTGCGAACACGACGCCTAGCTTTGCCCTCGATGCGACCGACCGCATGAACTGAAGTTGTAACGATGGGTGCAGATTCGTTTCAGGTTCGTCGATGAGTACGTATGATGGTTTGGCGAACGCAATATTGCCCAACAGGAGAAGAAACTGAGACAAACCCGTACCAAGCTCCCCCAGCCTCATCGACATGCCGTCTGCAACTACCTGCAAATCGTGCCGACTCGTGTCGGCATGAATCTCGAGATCGTTATAGCGAAATATTTTCTTGATGTCGATCGTGACTGCCCGAATTAGTTGCGTCGACAATTTTCCAGCGCCCTGCTGATGGGTCGCCCAATTCTCAATAAAAGTTTTGCCTGAGTCAATATCGTAGAACTTCCCGTGGCGACCCTCCGGAGGCGTGAAGGGGGAGACGTGCCGCACGGACGGAAAGTAGAAGCACTCAGAGAGCACCTCAAAGGCACGGAGCATCCTCCCCGCCGAAGCGAGCTTGCGGTCGACAATGAGATTGCCGTCCTGACTAAAGGTGACGTGACTGCCTGATGTTGTCCATCCTCTGAGGGCGTGGAAAGCGACAAAATACTTTTGAGCGCCCGTCGCAACGCGTATCTGCGCTTTCTGTACATGAGGCGCAAGGCCCTCAGTATCAGCGTTCTCTTCCTCTGTCTGTGAGCTGGGTAGCGTCACCTCAATCAACACCTCCGTCTCGCCAAAATGCCAGAAGATCTCAGCCACATCTCCCGTCTCCGGCATCTTCCTAAAAGGCGCCCCATGTTCCAGCGCTGTCGTCGTCATCATCCCAGTTAGTTGGGAGAGATCTGAGAACACATTTCGGAACTCGTACAGGCCTTTCAGCAGGGTCGATTTGCCGGAATTGTTGACGCCGATAAGTGCGACGCGATCACCCCGAAGCGATAACGTTACCGGGCGCCTCGGAGAGAAGCATCTGTACCCGCTAAATGTGACATCAATGTCCATTTTTGACTAGGAAAGCAGGGGCACAACCTGGCAAAAGCAGCATCTACTCCGCCTTGAAAAACAGCGCCGCCAGTGGCGGAAGCGTCAGCCGCAAAGAAAACGGACGTCCGTGGGCTGGCTCCGGCTCTGCCGTTGCTCCGCCGAGGTTGCCCATGCTACTACCGCCGTACTCGGCAGCGTCGCTGTTCAATAACTCGCGCCAATAGCCGCCGTGCGGGACACCCACACGATAGCCGACGCGAGGCACCGGAGTGAAATTGCAGACCACGAGAATCGTGTCTTTTGCCGATTCGCTCTTGCGCAGAAGCGAGATCGTGCTGGTGAGATTGTCGTTGCAATCGACCCACTCAAAGCCAGCGGAGTTGTTGTCGAGCACGTGCATGGCGGGCTCGCGCTGGTAGAGGTGGTTGAGATGATCCGTCCAGGTCTGAATGCCGCGATGATTCGGATACTGCAGGACGTACCATTCGAGGGCGTCGTCGTGCGTCCATTCGCGCACCTGGCCGAATTCACATCCCATGAAAAGTAATTTCTTGCCCGGTTGTGCGTACATGTACCCATATAAAAGGCGCAGGTTGGCGAAGCGCTGCCACTCATCGCCCGGCATTTTGCCGATCAGCGATTTTTTCCCATGAACAACTTCGTCGTGCGAAAGCGGCAACACGAAGTTTTCGTACCACGAATAAATCATTCGGAATGTGAGCTTGTCGTGGTGATACTTGCGGTGGATGGGATTGTGCTGAAAGTATTCCAGCGTATCGTGCATCCAGCCCATGTCCCACTTGAGTCCGAAGCCCAGCCCGCCCACGTAAACAGGTTTTGAAACCATCGGCCATGACGTCGATTCCTCGGCGGTCGTCTGCACGTCGGGATGTTCTTTGTACACTTCCTGATTGAAGCGGCGAATAAAGTCGATGGCCTCCAGGTTCTCGCGGCCGCCGTATTTGTTGGGGATCCATTCGCCTTCCTTGCGAGAGTAGTCGAGGTAGAGCATGGAAGCGACGGCATCCACGCGCAAGCCGTCGGCGTGGTATTTATCGAGCCAGAACACGGCGCTCGACATCAGGAAGCTTCGTACCTCATTGCGTCCGTAATTGAAAATGTATGTCTTCCAGTCGGGATGAAAGCCCTGACGCGAATCGGAATGCTCGTATAGATGCGTGCCGTCAAAATAGGCGAGGCCATGAGCGTCGGAAGGGAAGTGCGAAGGAACCCAGTCGAGAATCACGCCGACGCCGTGCTGGTGCAGCACGTCGACCAGGTACATAAAGTCCTGCGGCGTTCCGTAGCGTGACGTGGGAGCGAAGTACCCGGTGGTCTGATATCCCCAGGAGCCGTAGAACGGATGCTCCATCACGGGCATCATCTCGATGTGGGTAAAACCCATCTTGTTCGCGTACTCGGCAAGGCGGGGCGCGAGTTCGCGGTACGTCAGAGGACGATTGTTCTCTTCCCCGATGCGCATCCACGACCCCAGGTGCACTTCGTAGACGGACTGTGGCGCGCGCAAGGAATTCCGAGCAGCGCGATTTGCCATCCAATCGCCGTCTTGCCATTCATAAGCGAGGTCCCATACAACGGAAGCGGTGAGTGGCGGCTTCTCATGCAGGAACCCGATGGGGTCAGCTTTGTCGATGCGATATCCGTGCTGTTGCGATTCGATATGAAACTTGTATAACGATCCTCGCGCAGCACCGGGGACGAATCCTTCCCAAATTCCAGAAGAGCCTCGCGGCTCCAGAAGATGAGCCATGGGATCCCAGGAATTGAAGCTGCCCACCACCGACACCGAACGGGCATTCGGCGCCCACACGCTGAAGATCACGCCCGCCTGGCCCTTGTGCGTAACAAGGTGCGCGCCCATCTTGTCGTGGATGCGGTAGTTGCTACCTTCGTTGAAAAGGTAGAGATCCTGTTCGGTCAGGAGTTGCGGACGGTCGAGGGCGATGGTGGATTCAGGGCTCATGTGGGCGAATACAGCGGCTTTTAGTGTACCGGAGTGATGAGCCGCATGGCAGCTTAGTTTCAGTAGGAGATCCGTCCGACGTATGTAGTGCAGGAACGTGACCATCCCTGCGACCACGGTCGAGCCAAATTTGTCATGCTAGACTGAAGAACCCAGTCATGGCCGTTCTCCGCATCATTCTTCTTTGGCATCAGCACCAGCCGTTCTATAAAGACCTGGTTTCGGGCGAATACCGCCTGCCGTGGGTGCGGCTGCACGGGCTCAAAGACTATTACGGCATGGTGAAGTTGCTGGATGAATTTCCCAACGTTCATCAGAACTTCAACATCGTGCCTTCGCTGATGACGCAGATTCAGGACTACGTCAACGGTTCGGCTCAGGATCCTTTTCTAGCAGTGGCTGCAAAGCCGGCCAAAGATTTGTCGCTCGCGGAACGCCGTTTTGCCCTGCAATATTTGTTTCAAGCGAATCCGTCGAACGTTATTGGCCGCTATCCGCGATACCAGGAGTTATTTGACCGCTTCCGAGAGCACGGCGCGTCGCCTGAACGCGCGGAGAAATACTTCCAGGCGCAGGACTTCACCGACTTGCAGGTGCTATCGCAGATCGCCTGGTTTGACGAATTTTTCCTCGAAGAGAAGAACATCGCTTCTTTAATCCAGAAAGGACACGAATACTCGCTCGAAGATCAGAGCTTTGTGATCGAGCAGGAAAAGTTATTGCTGGGGAAGGTCCTGCCCGCTCACGCGGACGCTGCGAAGAAAGGATCGATTGAAATTTCCACGACTCCTTTCTATCACCCGATCCTGCCGCTGGTTTGTGATACGAACGCTGGAGCCGTTTCGACTCCAGGCTTGCCCTTGCCGCAGCAACGGTTCCGGCATCCTGAAGACGCCCGCGATCAGATTCAGCGTGGACTCGATCTTCACGAACAAGTTTTTGGTATGCGGCCGAAGGGCATGTGGCCGTCGGAAGGAAGCGTCTCGGAAGAAGTGTTGGCCATCGCGCACAACCTGGGCATTGAATGGATGGCGACCGATGAGGGCGTCCTGGGCAGAAGCGAGGGAACCTTTTTTGCGCGGGACGGGAATGGCCGGCTGCCCGCCCATCTTGCCGAGAAGTTGTATAACATTCACCGCTATGAAAATGGATCGACGGTGATGAATATGGTTTTCCGCGACCACACCATCTCGGATCTGATCGGATTCGTCTATTCAGGAATGCCGCCGGCGGACGCGGCTCGCCACCTGATTGGCAACATTAGGGACGCCGCACGGCCGCTTCTTGACCAGGGACGCGATGCCGTGGTTTCCATCATTCTCGATGGGGAAAATGCCTGGGAGTATTATCCAAAGTCGGGACGCGAATTTCTGCGGCGCTTTTACGATGGATTGCAGCACGAGCCGGGAGTCGAGGCGGTCACGATTTCCGAAGCGATCGCCCGCCACCGCAATTTTGGCAAGCTTACGTCGCTGGTGCCGGGCTCTTGGATCAACGCCAATTTCAATGTGTGGATCGGTGCGCCCGAAGACAATCGCGCCTGGGACTATCTTTCCAATGCCCGCGAGTTCTATGCGCACAACGCAGCCCGTGCCACCGAGGCGCAGCGTAAGTTGGCTTTTGAAGAAATTCTGATTGCCGAAGGCAGCGACTGGAACTGGTGGTACGGGCCAGAACACCACTCGGCCAACGACCGCGATTTTGACGAACTTTACCGCAAACATCTTTCCAATGTCTACCAGGCGCTGGGCGCGACGCCGCCGGACTATTTATCTCAGCCGATTACGGGAGCGGAAGTTCGGCCGGCTTTCACGCCGCAAACCGCCTACATTCATCCGCACATTGATGGCGACAAAGTTCGTTATTTTGAATGGATGGGTGCAGCCGCTTACACTGCCGACGACCGCGCAGGCGCCATGCACGGAAAGCAGTTCTTGCTGGATTCCGCGTACGCAGGCATCGACAGTACCTACGTCTACGGCCGGCTCGACTTCAAAGAGAAACTACCCGAGACAGAGTTCGAGCTAGTAGTGAATCTGGAATCGTGGACTGCGAATGAACCGCGGCCGCGCAAGTCTCTGCGTGTGGAGGTTGCCGCCGACGAGAAAGGCGCGATTAAGGAATGGAAGATCGAGAGCGGAGCGGAGGCGTCGTTGCTCGCATCTTCTGCGAAGTCCGAAGATAAGTTCAAAATCGCGCTGTTGCGCAACTTCGAGTTCAAATTGCCATTGGATTGTTTGCTGAGCGAATCGGGTGCGCCTTCCACGGCCGCACAAAGAGCCGGAATCGCCGCGATCAGCAGATTGCGTCTGCGCTTTAGCCTGCGGCAAAACCATCTTCCTGTAGACGCTTTGCCGCCCGAAGGCTGGATTGAACTGCAATTATTGAGCGAGATGGAAATGGATGCTTACGGTACCTAGGCCGCGGTACCGAGCCATCTGCATCGCGCGCATTGGTAGGAGTTCCGGAAGACCGATGCGCAACAAAAAACCGGAGCGCACGGCTCCGGCTAGTAAGAATCCAAACTCTTTCTACTTGCTTCCGCCGCCGCTCGCGGCTACCGTGGTCATGCTCAATGGTCGATTCAATTCCAGCGTGAGCTCGGTCCCAGCGGGCAACACAGCCGAGTGGTGTTTGGTGAGCCAATGCGCGGTCGTCGAACCCGCTCCCACCGCGCCACCGATCAAGATTCCCGGAGGACCGCCAACCAGGCCGCCAATCAACATTCCGCCAGCTGCGCCTCCGCCAACTTCCAATTGATCACGGCGGTCGTGACCTGATCCCTTGAACTGACCTTCTGCATTCACGTCCGTGCCCGGACCCATATTGGTATCGATGAGAGTGGCGTCGAGAAAAAAGCGCTCTCCAGTCGGAAGAATCACGGCCTCGGGCAGAATGCCGAGCGTCGGCTTGCCTGTGATTCGTCGCGGTTCGCTCACTTTAGTGACGCGGCCTTCCACTATCGTTCCCGCAGGCAGCAATGTCTGTCCGTTCAGCACAACGGATTGGTCCAATCGCGCCTGAAAGGGATCGCCGGTTTTGTTGCTGAAGGTCGCCAGCGTGGTTTGCAACTTGACCATCAACGCCGTACCCGAAGGCACCGATGCACTTGTCTGGGCCATTACCGTTGCCGCTGATAATAGCGTGCTAGCTAAAATCATGCACTTCCTCATCGCGCCTCCTCGAAACTGAAGCCAATAAATCTGCAAATCGTTAGCGTTAACTCTAGCCTAGATTGGGCCGGGGAAACAATATTTGACGGGATCGCGGAACCAGCAAAGATAAGGCCCGAGCAGCGATTGGGATGCCACGCACGCTCCAGGCGTCTTCCCATTGCGTGGTCCTCCATCCGCTATAATCCACATTCGGAAATCGCGTACGGGAAAAACCTACTCAGGCGTCGGATATTTGACCGGACGAAGTTTTTTCTTCAGTTCCCGAGAAATTACTTCTTACAAAGGCACGGAGATCAATACCATGGGTTTTATTTCTGTCATAAAAGGCCGGCAGGTTTTGGATTCGCGCGGCAATCCTACAGTTGAGGCCGAAGTACTGTTGCAAGATGGATCTTTGGGGCGCGCCATCGTTCCCAGCGGGGCTTCGACGGGTGAGCACGAGGCTGTCGAGTTGCGGGATGACGACAAGAGTCTTTTTCTGGGAAAGGGAGTACTGAAGGCGGTTGAGAACGTCAACGGGGAAATCGCCGATGCTCTGGCGAATCTTGACGCCACTCAGCAGCGCGAGATCGATCAGAAGATGATCGAACTCGATGGCACCGCAAATAAGAGCCGTCTTGGCGCAAATGCAATACTCGCGGTGTCGATGGCGGTGGCGCGCGCGGCAGCTAAATTTCACGACCAGCCGCTCTATCGCTATCTCGGAGGCGCGGGCGCAAACACTCTACCTACGCCCATGATGAATATTCTCAACGGCGGCGCCCATGCCGACAACAACGTCGACTTCCAGGAATTTATGGTCATGCCCATCGACGCGCTTTCGTTTCACGAAGCGCTGCGCTGGGGAGTGGAAGTCTTTCATACGCTGAAAGGTGTGCTGAAGAAACGCGGCTATAACACTGCCGTTGGAGACGAAGGCGGCTTCGCCCCCTCGGTCAAATCGAACGTTGAAGCGATTGACGTTGTGCTGGAGGCGATTCAGCAAGCCGGCTACAAGCCCGGAGAAGACATCTCTATCGCCCTCGACCCCGCAGCCAGCGAGTTCTATCAGGATGGCAAATATGTCTTCAAAAAGTCCGACAAGTCGGCCAAGAGTTCCGACGACATGGTGCGCTTCTGGGCCAAGTGGGTGAAAGATTATCCCATTGTGTCGCTGGAAGACGGCCTCGCCGAAAATGATTGGGACGGCTGGCAGAACCTTACCCAAGAAGTTGGCGGAAAGATTCAGCTCGTGGGAGACGACTTGTTCGTCACCAACGTGGACTTCCTGCAAGAGGGAATCGACAAAGGCGTGGCGAATTCGATCCTGATCAAAGTCAACCAGATCGGCACGGTGAGCGAAACTCTGGATGCCATCGACCTCGCTCGCCGCAACGGCTACACCTCTGTTATCTCACACCGCTCCGGCGAAACCGAAGACACCTTCATCGCTGATCTGGCCGTTGCCACGGGCGCCGGCCAAATCAAAACCGGCAGCGCCTCCCGAACCGACCGCATCGCCAAGTACAACCAGTTGTTGCGGATTGAGGAGGAGTTGGGAGATGGAGCGAGGTTTTTGGGATTGAAGGCGCTTAACTATAAAGGCTGAGACTTTCTATGAAGCCTCGATTCGTCGCCCTTCTCGGTTTCGGCACAATGATTTTGGCCTTCACGGTCGGTCTTTACCTCGAGCTAGTAGCGCTGTTTCTTAGCGCAGTCGTTTGTTCCGCTGTTGCTACAGGGTTTCTCTGGCAAGGCCACAAGGCGCGAGCATTTTGGATTATGACGGGCAGGAAGGCCGGGACTGGGGACACGCGGAAATCGGACCTCCTGCGACTGAGAATCGAGGGGCGCGAATTCTGCACTCAAGACTTGCCGTCACGTCTTCACTTCAAAATAGCGACGCGCAACATGCATATGCTAGCGGCAATCGGTATCATAGCGACCGGTTCAATTGTGGCCGTCCTGTCCAGTCCGATCTCGCCGTTTGAGCCAGTTGTACCCGGCAGTGAACGGCATTTTCTTTACTACGGACTTTGCTACCTCATGGGAATCTTGACCATTCCTTCGTTCGCGTGGTTCTCCGAATGCGCCTTGATTCGAAGGTCGTCTATTACTCTCGCGACTGTTCACGGCCAGGGTGAAGGAAAACGTGGCACACTCTGGGTTCGATACCACTTCGTAGACCCGACGGGAGGCTACCACGGCGGTTCGGTCGTCAACTTGGGTGGACCCAAACACGATCAGCTAAAGATCGTCCTGTGCCATTCGATCAATCCGGACGTTAACAAAATAAGTTCGGGCTTTCTATTCCATAAAATCTCGTGGCAAAAATAAGACTCAGATAAACTCGTCCTTGGGTAGGATTTTGCGGGCTTCCCTCCAGCAAGAACGCTCTTAATTCCTTACACCCGCATAAGCTGCGGCAGCACATCAAAATGCGTGTCGCGGGCAAACAGGACAAGGGAATGTTGCAGCACGAGGGCGGCGATCCACATATCGTTTGTGGGGATGGGAGTGCCTTGCTGGCGCAGTTGTCGATACAGAGCAGCGTAGTGATGGGTTGTCTGATCGTCGGCGTAAAGCACACTGACGCCGGTCTTCATTAAAAACCTGCACAGGACAGCTTCGTTCCGCGGTCCCTGGTCGCCCACGGCAAATCCGGCTCGCAATTCTCCCAGGACGACAAAGGGCAGCCAAACTTCATGCGCGAGTTCCACCGTTTCGACAACCGACACATCGCCCCGGCACAGGTCGGTATAGCGGTTTGTGTCGAGCGCCAGCCTCACCATATTTCTTCTTCAATGGAATCCTGAGCGGCTAGTGCGCTGTCGAAAGCCGGGTCGTTGCGCCATGTTCCTGCGATATCGCTCAGATCGCGTTGCCGGCTGGAGTTGCCGGTAACGCCGGCACCGCGGGCCAGGGCTTCAATGGCAACTTCGTTCAAGCTTTTGCCGCGTTCGCGGGCGGTCCGCCGAAGAGCCTCGTCCAACGTTCCGGGCACATTGCGGATTGTGTATTGCATGCATCTATTGTAGGCAATGCAGGCGTGGAGTGCAAGCGCCAAGGAAAGCTTTGACTTAGTCCACGACTTAGCTAAAATAACTGTATGGAAGTTAACATCCACGAGGCCAAGACCCACTTCTCACGCCTGCTCGAACGGGTCGCGTTAGGCGAAGAAGTCATCATCGCCAAGGCTGGCAAGCCAGTCGCGAAGCTTGTGCCCTTGGCCAAGCAGCCGAAGCGAAGAATACTGGGCTCCGCCAAAGGCGAGTTTACCGTCCCCGACGATTTCAACGATCCGCTACCTAAAGAGATCGAGGATCTCTTCTGGGGATGAAAGCCCTTCTCGATACGCACACTTTTCTGTGGGCCATCTTGGACGATCCGCGACTTTCCCGCCGGGCAAAACAAATTTTCACGGGCCCTAACGACCTGTGGCTCAGCGTGGCTAGCGTTTGGGAGATCTTGATTAAGGTCCAGGCGGGCAAACTTCCACTGCCCAAGCCAACAGGCCGCTACGTCGTGAAGAAGCTATCTGAGAACCGTATTGAGTTGATGCCGATTCGACTGGATCACGTTTTGAAGATTGAGAGTCTCCAAACGCACCATCGCGATCCGTTCGACCGCGTTCTTATATGCCAGAGCCTAGAGGAGGATCTCCCGATCCTCACATCCGATCCGTTGTTTAATCGTTACCCGGTGGAAACCATTTGGTAGTACGCTTCGGTGCCGTCCTCAAAACCCCATCGTGTCATCCGCCGAAGGCCCATACGTCGCGGGCACCGGTTTATCGTTCAGCCGCAGATACACGCCAAGCTGCGCGCGATGATGCACCAGGTGATTCAGAAACATTTGCCGATACGCCAGAAAGCGGTCTCCTTCGAAAATTGTTTTGCCCTGAAAGCTCAACTTCCAGTTTTGTTTCCAGGCCTCATCGGGAGTGGATTGCAGCGCGGCGCGAACCTTGGCCGCTCCTTCATCGAACGTCTGCAAAAGCTGCGCGGTGGATTCGAACGGCAAGGGCTTGACGCTGCCTTTGGCAAAATCCAATTCGGGTGTAGTCAATATCGTCAATCCAAAGCCGGCAAGCTGCGCTACGTGAGGCGCGAGTTTGCCCATCGGCATCGACTTTGCGTGCGGCGCGAAATCTTTCTTGTCGGCAGGTACACGTTCCAGGGTCGTGCGCGTCTTCTTCATTTCGGCGTCAAGTTCAGGCAGCAGCAATTCGCTAATAGACATTGTGGCCTCCGGGTTCGAGTATAAACGCCCATCGACGAAATGAGGCGCGGCCGTGCGTAGTTTGAAAAACCGTCTGCACCCTTATAAATTCTTTCTATGCCTTCTCTGCGCCTCTGTGTCTCTGTCGTGAAGAACGTCGTGACCAATGCCTAGACCGAAACCGCTGGTTCTCATTATCCTCGACGGCTGGGGATATCGCGCCGAAACCAAGGCTAACGCCATCGCGCTCGCTCGCAAGCCGACTTATGATCGACTCCTGCGCGAGTATCCCAACACGCTCATTCACACGAGTGGTCCTTTTGTTGGCCTGCCTGAAGGGCAGATGGGCAATAGCGAGGTTGGACATCTCAACATCGGCGCCGGTCGCATCGTTCACATGGACATCACCCGGATCGACCTGATGATCCAGAACGGCGAATTCTTTTCACACCCTGTGCTGCTTGCGGCCATGAAGCATGCTCGCGTGGGCGAGCGGCGGCTGCATCTTTTCGGACTATTGTCCGATGGTGGTGTGCATTCGCAGCAGGCGCATCTCTATGCGTTACTGAAAATGGCCAAGCAGAATGGCGTCGATCGCGTCTTCGTTCACGCCTTCATGGATGGCCGCGATACGCTGCCTACCAACGGCGCGGGCTATCTCGAACAATTGCAGCAAAAGATGCGAGAGTACAACTCAGGGCAGATTGCTACGGTGAACGGCCGGTACTACGCGATGGATCGCGACCGCCGCTGGGAGCGCATCGCCAAAGCCTACAATGCCATAGTCTTTGCCGATGCGGAAGGCGGCAAGAACGCCGATCCTGTGCAGGGAATGAAAGATTCGTACAACAAGGGAGTAACTGACGAATTCGTTATGCCATTTGTTTGCACCGACAAGAACGGTCAGCCACTGGCGACAATCCGCGATGACGATGCCTGCATCTGCTTGAACTTCCGCGCCGACCGCGTGCGGCAGATTACTCGTGCTCTCGCCCGTAATAGCGGACTGAATGCTCAAGGCGGTAGCGATCTTCCCGGCGCAGCCGATCTCGACACAACGCTCCCACGCGATCGCGCGCCTAAGAATCTCCACTATGTTTGCATGACACAGTACGACAAGAACTTCAGCTTGCCAGTAGTAATTCCGCCGGAGTCGATGGCCAATATCCTGGCCAACGTGATGGGCGGAATGAACCTGCGGAATCTCCGCGTAGCCGAAACCGAAAAGTATGCCCACGTCACGTATTTCTTCAATGGCGGAGTAGAGACACCATTTCCCGGCGAAGACCGCTTGTTAGTGCCCTCGCAGAAAGTCGCGACTTACGATTTGAAGCCGGAGATGAGCGCTGCTGGAATTGCCGATGCGGTCATCAAAGCCGCGGAAGACGGCACGTTCGATGTGATGATCGTGAACTTTGCCAATGCCGACATGGTCGGTCACTCCGGCAAAATTGAACCGACGGTGAAGGCAGTCGAGACGGTAGATGCGTGTCTGGGCCGCATCGAAGCTGTCGTTCGCGCCAAGGGCGGTGCGATCCTGATTACCGCCGACCACGGTAATGCAGAAATGATGATTGATCCCGCGACGGGCGGTCCGCACACGGCGCATACAACAAATCCAGTGCCGTTTATCGTGGTCGCAGAAAATGCAGAGCAGTTCACCCTGAAGCCGAACGGGGCGCTGCGCGATATCTCGCCAACGCTGCTCGGGATGCTGGCGCTTGACGAGCCCAGAGAGATGACCGGCGCTGACCTGCGAATGTTCGCCAAGAACAAATAGTAAAAACGGAATCACGACGCATGTCGCCGAACAATCTCTTGATGAAGTTGCTCATAGTAGTTCATCACCGCTTCGATCTTTGGAATGCGCCCGGGTGGTTTGCCCCGCGGTTGCGCTCGGAATTTCCTGAGATCGAAATCGTTCACAGCGAAAGCTACGATGGCATAGAAGATGACTTGGCGAGCGCCGAAGTTTTCTTCACTTTCTTGCTCCGCCCCGAGCAATTCGCTACAGCGAAGAAATTGCGCTGGCTTCATGCTCCTACCGCGGCTGTGCATCAACTGTTGTTTCCTGAGTTCGTGAACAGCGATGTGCTCCTTACCAATGCCCGCGAGGTGCACGCTCCGGTGGTTGCGGAGCACGTCATCGCGATGATCTTCGCGCTGGCCAAGAAGATTCCGGAAGCTGCGTTACTCCAGCAGAAACACCTTTGGGGGCAATCGGAAATTTGGCACCGCAGTTCCCATCCTCGCGAGGTCAATGGTGCGACTCTCGGTCTGGTTGGCCTTGGCAGCATCGGCCGCCATGTTGCCGAGAGAGCTTCTGGCTTGGGCATGCGGATTATTGCGGTACGCGAGCATTCCGAGAAAGAACTTCCCCACGGAGTCCAACAAGTCTTCGCCCCGCCGGACCTTGATCAACTCTTGTCGCAATCCGATTATGTAGTTTTGGCCGCGCCGCTGACTGCCGCCACGCGCGGCTTGATGAACGCCGAACGTTTCGCCGCGATGAAATCGAGCGCGTGTCTAATTAACGTGGGCCGAGGGCCGTTAATCGACGAGACCGCTCTCGCTACAGCCCTGCGATCCAACCAGATTGCCGGAGCGGCATTGGACGTCTTCGAGCAAGAGCCTTTGCCATCGGAATCTCCGCTGTGGGATTTGCCGAACTTGCTCATCACTCCGCACACGGCTGCCTTAACCGACAAACTATGGGAGCGCCATTACGCATTACTCTCAGAAAATTTGCGACGCTACGTCGCACTCCAGCCGTTGCTGGATGTCGTCGATAAGCAGAAAGGTTATTGAGATCAGGCCACTCTTTCCGCGTTCTCGCTTCGTGCTACAGTTTTCGTTAGGAACTTAACCACTGTAATTCATCGGCATACTTCACCCGAGACTTCGCATGGAACAGCGGCTCATCCTCATCCACCTTCTACTCAAACTGGGCGTAGCTGCGACCGTTTCCAGCAACCTGGTCCGCTCCAAGGAATTCAAGTCCTTGCTGTTTCGCGAAGAGCGTACGTTACGGCAGAAGATATATCTGGTGCTGTGGTTTGGCCTGCCGATCATGGTCGGTGTGTGGATACGGTTTTCCGCCAAGAGTTTTCTCGCCGGCGATCTCACATTCGAGACCGCACTTCTTCTCGGCGTGATCGGCGGGCGATGGGCCGGCTCGCTCGGTGGCGTGTTAATGGCCTTCCCCGCCGTCCTGCACGGAGAGTGGGCGTCGTTACCGTTCGCTGTGCTTTGTGGTTTTCTTGCAGGCCAACTGCGCACCATGTCGTTAGATAAGGACGATATCTGGTCGTTCTCACCTTTCATCGATCTCAGTATTTACCGGCTAATCCGCCGCAATCTGCCGCGGCCGCGCTTGTTCGACTGGCAGATCATGTTCTTCACCACGGTTGTCGGATTACGCTTCGTGCAAACGGAAATGTTCCGGTATTTCCCGCGCTCTATCTTCAGTATGGAGAGCTTCGGCAATCTATGGGTCGAGGCCTTGATCTATGCCACTTCCGTAGTCGCGATCGGAATCGAGCTGAAGATCTTCAACAGCGTCCGCATCCAGATCAAGCTTGAAGAGCAGGAGAGGCTGCTACTGCATGCGCGCATGGAGGCATTGCAAAGCCAGATCAATCCGCATTTTCTGTTCAATACTCTGAATTCCATTTCGTCTCTGGTGCGATTTGATCCGGACACGGCGCGCGAAGTCATCACCAAGCTTGCGACCATCCTTCGACGCCTGCTCAACAGCAGCGAAGCGTTTGCGCCGTTGCGGGAAGAATTCGAATTCGTCGACAACTATCTCGACATTGAAGTCGTGCGCTTCGGACGCGACAAGTTGCGGGTCGTGAAAGAACTGGACCCGGATTCGCTGGAGGTGATGGTTCCCAGTATGCTCCTGCAACCTCTTGTCGAAAACTCCATCAAGCACGGTCTTTCCCCTAAAGTTGGAGGCGGCAGCATTTACCTGCGCAGCCGTGTGGCGGAAGACAAACTCGTGATTGAAGTGGAAGACGACGGCGTGGGAATGAAAACCATGCATAAGCAACGCGGCGGACTTTGGGCCGGTGCGGGCATCGGGATGGCGAATGTCTCGGAACGGCTCAACGTTCTTTATGGAGACACTGCGCAACTCACCATCGATAGTCAGGAAGGGAAGGGAACCCTGGTGCGAATCCGGTTGCCTTTGCTGCAGGAAGCCAGCGCCGTTCCGGTGGGTTTTTACGAAGAACGCTCCAGCACGCGCCGGTAGAATTCTTCATACTGCGGCACAATCTTCGAGGAACAAAAACGGCTCTTCGCGGCTGCCCTTGCTTGTTTGCCCATTTCACGCAGCCGGTCTTCATCTCTCAACAACTCGACAGCATAGCGCGCCATCGTATCCACATCGCCCACCTCGGCCAGATATCCACTCTTGCCATGCTCTACGACTTCAGGCACTCCGCCCACGCGGGTAACGATCGGAACCACTTCGCAAGCCATAGCCTCCAGCGCGGCCAGGCCGAAAGACTCGAGTTCGCTGGGCATCAGCATAATGTCACATCCGGCCAATTTGTCCTGAACCTGGTCCTGCTTGCCGAGAAACAAAACATCTTCGTGGATTCCCTTTTGCACCGCCAGCCACTCCGCCACGGAACGGTCCGGACCATCGCCGATAAGCAATAACCGGGAAGGAACCTGCTTGCGGACCCGGTCGAAAATCTCGATGACATCGGTAAGGCGCTTCACCGGGCGAAAGTTGGAAAGATGCACCAGCAATCGCTCGCCGCCCGGCGCATATTCTTTGCGTGTTTCGGCAGATATTTCCGGCTTGCGGCAATAGACGTCGCAATTCACCGAGTTGTAGATCAGTTCGATGCTGTTCTTTACGTCGAATACTCGTACGGTGCGGTCACGCAGGTAATTCGATATGGCAGTGACGCCATCGCTCTGTTCGATGGAATAACGGGTGATGGGAAGATATGAACGATCCAGGCCAACCAACGTAATATCAGTCCCATGCAGCGTGGTCACAAACGGAAGGCGGCGTCCGCGCGGGCCTTCGGCCATCATCTGGCGCGCCAACAGGGCGCTTACCGAATGAGGGATCGCGTAATGAACGTGAAGCAGGTCGAGGTCGTAGAGTTGGGCCACTTCCGCCATGCGCGTAGCCAGCGCAAGGTCGTAGGGAGGATAGTCAAACAGTGGATAGCGCGAAACTTCTACTTCGTGGTAGTGAATGTTGGGCTCAGAGCCTCGCAGGCGGATCGGTGGGGCGTAAGAGATGAAATGAATGTCGTGCCCGCGTTGCGCCAGTTCCAAGCCAAGTTCGGTGGCTACCACGCCGCTGCCGCCGTACGTGGGATAGCACGTGATCCCAATCTTCATCCGGCCCATTCCTCCGTGAGTTCTGTATTCGATGGTGGGAACTTACAGTGGATGCAGATTTTACAGAAAAGAAGTGGATAGCTGAACAGGACGCCGCTAAGGCTGACGCTGCTTCAATCAGTTCCAGCGCTCGGCGCCGCGGCCGATAGACTGGGATCCATTCCGTCAAGGTAGGTTTGAAGACGGAGTTTCGTATCGTCGGGCATGCCGGTGAACTCGATTCCCATCCCTACTCCGGGATCACGAGTGCGTACGATGGCAGAAGTGCAAACGTGCTCTTCGCCGATCCATAGATCAATCTTTAACGCTGTGGCAAGTGCGAGCGGCATAACGGTCTCAACATAACAGCCGTTGCCGCTTACGTCGCTGGCGCTGACACGCATAGGCATATCGAACCGTTCGTCGCGAAGTTCCAGAGGAAAAGAAAGCTTGTGGCGGGTGAAGTGTCTGCGATTGTCGGAAGATGGCGAGGGTCTGCTTTCGGTACCCGGTTGCGAATCCACCGGCACCATCGCCAGCCACGGACATTCCTGGTCGGCAACCAACTGAATGCCCACTTGCATCTTTTTCAGACCGCCGGCGTCCACGATCCAGATTACTTTGCAGCGGGCCTTTCTGGTTTCATACTGCACACCAATCACGTCGCCAACCTTGAGTTCCTGCTCGATGCCATAGATACATGCGCCCGTGCTACTAATATTTTGTGCGACGGCGTTTTGAAAGAAAGGCTGGTCTTTGGCTCCCATGCCCCACACACGTATCCGCAAGTCCAGCGTCGCCCGCGGAGCCGACCCTTGCGCTGACATAAGTATGTCCTCCTCGCGTGAAGCGGTGCACGCGACCTTCTGGGACAATAATACTATTAAGGTATCGTCGTATAAGTTACGACAGTACCCAAGCTTGTGGCTTCAGCAGGTGCTTTTAGCGGGAACAAGCTCCCGGTACGAAATCAATTCAATGTCTCTTTCCGCCAGCAGTTGCCGCGCCGCGGGGAGTGTTAAAGCTTTCAGTTCCAGTTCGCGTGACCCGCGCAAGCGAGTATTCGCAGCTAGCAGGTCGGCGTCGTTATAACCGGGATGACAGACAAACTCCCACGTCCCTTCGGGAATCGTTTCGGCGATCGCGCGGAAGAGACGCTCGTCCAGGACTCCAGTAACCTCGATGCCAAGCGTTCCATCAGGAGTGCTGAAACCTTGGCGATCCACCGATGCTCGGAACTTGCTGGCAAACGCGCGCAAAATACGAACTTCCGCGGTGCGTTTCCAAAGTCCGGGTTTGGCCAGCAGTTCGCTGGAGCGCAGCGGCCTGCGGGGGCCAAACGGATTGCGGACGGCGCGCACTCCGCAGTTCGCCGATGCGCGTAGTAATGGCTTTAAAACTTGCGGGAAAATATGCGTGTGCTTGTGCGTGTCGAAGTGCGAAACGGTGATTCCCGCAGACTGAAGCTTTCGAATCTGGGCAGTTGCTTCGGCTTCGATTTCCTGGCCGTTGAGTAAGCTACTCAGCGCGCGCGCAGCGAAGCTCATCAGGCCATCGCGGAATTGCGAAGGGCTGGCGTTTGTTGCGGAGAGAGAAGGGATTTGGTTCGACGGAAGCAACGGCTCGCCGTCTATCAGAACCACATGGCAGCCGACGCTTAGGCTCGGCGTCAGTTTCGCCAGCCGCGCGGCTTCGGCAAACGCTGGTCCGTTGGCCATCAACGTCGACGACGTGACGATTCCCCGAGTGTGGGCCTCGACGATGGCCCGGTTCACTCCAGCGGTGTATCCAAAGTCATCTGCGTTTACGATCAGGCGCCGCACCGCGCCAGTCTAGCAGGACTGTTAGTTTCCGAAGACAGCCGTACATCCCCCGCGGCGCTTTGACCGTAGTTTTCGCGCTCACATATACTCGTTGAAGCCGCAGACGGGCGGTTAGCTCAGTTGGTTAGAGCGCCTGCCTTACAAGCAGGAGGTCGCAGGTTCGAGTCCTGCACTGCCCACCATCTCAAGCTCAAGTACGTCATGCGATAAGCGTCATGCCGTCTCGATTCGCCATCGCGGTAATTTTCGCCGGCACCTTGGCTATCCATATCAGCTACGCTCAGCAAGAGTGCGGCAAGCCACCCAGTTCCTCGCCCCAGGCTCCTTGTGCGGTTAAGACGGAGGACTACGATGTCGTGGTTGGGTCGACCAAAGACGGCTACGAAGTCCTGGCTTGTGGAGTTGACGGCCGGGTGTATCTGAAACGCCGTCTCGCTACGGACGACCCATCCCATACTGCATTCTCCGTGGTGGGCGTGTCGCCGGACGGTTCGATCGTGAACTTTGAACTTCCAGAAATGGTGATGCCATCGCCCGTTGCGGTCGAAGGTTTCGATCTGAATATTCTGACTACTCACTTCGTCGGGGCTCAAGGCCACTTCCGCGAGATGTACCACTTCGATAAGCGGGGGAATCTGCTGGCCAAGCGCTGGATGCCCGATGATTTTCGAGCTTCAATCATGGCGTTTCTGCCTTCGGGAAAAACGATTGCCTTGGATACTCATGGGACCGCTGAGGACGTGAAGCATGGTGGCACAGTTCTCGACGCGGATGGCCACGTCATCAATAGCTTCGATCTTCCATTGCCTCCCGGGGGCGGAGGGTGGATATTCGCGAGTTACCGGATGGGGGCAGGGGATGGAGTTGCCTACGCAATCCTGCAATCGGAGACGACGCCGAGCGGGCCGCTGACGGCCATTGCAGCTATCTCCGAGACTGGTCACCTGGATATAAAAGTCATCCCTGCACCTCCCGACACTGCCCAGCGCCATCACAATCAGTGGGTGTTCGGGCCGCGCGTTGCGGTTGAGGTGTATCACATGGTAGGCGAGCGCATCACCTTTCATTTCGACGAATACGACCTTAACACCGGTGAAAAGGTCGCCAGCAAGATTGCGCATATTTCCGGCGGCGCTTTCGGATGCTACACCGGAGCGGAAGTCAGCATGTTGGCGCCCAGTGCTCATGTCGACCCCGCACGAGGGCTGTCGCCGGATACACTTCGCCTCGTCATCTCCAAGCTTCAATAATCTGGGCGAGATAGCCGCAGACTGGCGTAAGACTCGCCATTGCGCTCATTGACTCATAGCGCAACAGGGGAAGATTGCAGGTTCGAGTCCCGCACTGCCCATCACAAGCTGTCCGCTGGCATCGCGGTCCGGAGTAGAATCTTCCGGACATGACATCTCCTTGGACTTTCCGCACAATGCTCGCTACCTTCTTTTTCCTCGTGCCGATTGCAAGCTTCGTCTTAGCCGCCGAACGGCCCTCCGAAGTGAAAGGCGGCAACGGAATTGTTCTTCCGCCTCCGCCCGCGACGGAAGCCAAACCAGTGACTGAGGACATTCACGGAACTACGCTCACCGATCCTTATCGCTGGCTTGAAGACGGAAAAAGTCCCGAGACCCGCACGTGGATCGACGGGCAGATGAAATACACCGAGCAATATCTTTCACAAGTGAAGGTGAGGCCGGAGATTGTGAATGAACTTACCAAGCTTGAACGCGTGGAAAGTTACAGCATCCCGATCGAGCGTGGCGGAAAGTATTTCTTCAAGAAGCGGCTGGCGGACGAGAACCAGGGATCGATTTATATGCGGCGCGGACTACACGGTCAGGATACCCGTCTGGTTGATGCGGCGAAGCTTAGCGCTGACCAAAATACTTCCGTACAGATTAATGACATTTCGAAAGATGGCACGCTACTTGTTTACGGAACTCGTTCCGGCGGCGCCGATGAGGAATCGGTGCACATTCTCGATGTCGCGAAGAGTAAGGATCTCGCCGACTCTCTGCCCACCGCGCGTTATTCTGGCATTCAACTCAGCCCTGACAAGCTGGGGCTTTATTACGCGCGCTTTGATCCAGCGGGATCGCTGGTCTTCTATCACAAGTTGGGATCACCCGCCGCGAGCGATGAACTTATCTTCGGCAAGAATTTCGAAGGTGAAAGCTTCGGACCCATGGAACTGATTGGCGCCGAGATTACCGAGAATGAACGCTACCTGATGATTACGGTCGCACACGGCGTTCCGGCGAAACGCGTAGATATCTACATGAAAGACCTGCGCAAAGCGAATTCGCTGATTCGTCCGATCATTCATGGAATCGACAGCCGTTTTGAGGCGGTGAATTACGGCGACGATCTCTACGTGCTTACGGATCATCAGTCACCGAACTATCGCGTAATCAAAGTGCAGATCAATGATCCGCAGCCCGATCATTGGACGAACGTGGTGCGCGAAGGGAAAGACGTCATCTCTGGTATTTCGATTGTCGGCGGAAAACTCTTCGTTACCGGATTGCACGATGTCGTAACGGAAACCCGAGTTTTCACGCTCGAGGGAAAACAGACCGGAGAGATCGCGTATCCGACCCTCGGCGCGGCCACCGACCTCGAAGGACGGTCAGATTCGAACGAAGGTTTTTACAGCTTTGAATCGTTCATCATCCCGCCGACGATTTACCACTACGATGTGAAGACGCGGAAAACTGAAATCTTTGCCAAGCCGACGGTGCCTTTCGCCTCCGATCAATACGAAGTGAAACAAGTTTTCTATACGTCGAAGGACGGCACCCGGGTACCCATGTTTATTTCTTCGAAGAAAGGCGTGAAGCGCGATGGCAACACGCCTACGCTTATGTTCGCCTACGGCGGATTCCTCGTGAATCTGGATCCCACGTGGAATCCCGAATACGCGTGGTGGATGGAGCAGGGCGGATTTTATGCGCAGCCGAACCTGCGCGGCGGCGGTGAGTATGGCGAGAAGTGGCACCAGGCGGGAATGTTCGAGCACAAGCAGAACGTCTTCGACGATTTTTTCGCAGCAGGACAATATCTGATCGACGAAAAATATACTTCGACTCCGCGGCTGGCGATTCGCGGGCGTTCGAATGGCGGGCTATTGATGGGTGTGGCCATGACGCAGCATCCGGAGATGTTCGGCGCGATCTGGTGCGGCTATCCGCTGCTCGACATGATTCGCTTTCAAAGCTTTCTGGTAGGGAAGTGGTGGACCGCCGAATACGGATCCTCGGATAACGCTGACCAATTTCCGTATCTGCTCAAGTATTCGCCGTATCAGAATGTAAAGGCAGGAACGAAGTTTCCCGCGATCATGTTCAACACCGGCGACAGCGATACGCGAGTTGATCCTCTGCATGCGCGCAAGATGACTGCCCTGGTCCAAGCTGACAACGCCAACGATCGGCCTATTCTCTTGCACTATCAAACAGTAAGCGGACACAGTTCCGGCGTTTCGATCACCCAGGCCATCAACGACACTGCCGATGAGTTGTCGTTCTTATGGAATGAAGTGAGCAGAAAATAATACCTACGCGTACTTCAGCCATTTGATAATTTCCGGCAGCGTGGGCCGCTTGCCATACATCAGGATGCCAATGCGGTAGATGCGCGCGCAGAGAATCAGAAGCCCCGCAATCGTCGCCACCAGCAGGAACAGAGATAGCGCGATCTGCCAAGCAGGTGGAGGCTGAACTGCGATCCGCAGGTACATCAGCACCGGCGAAAAGAACGGGACCATCGAAGTCCACACCGCAACTTGAGAATCTGGTGCTCGCATTACCGGACCCATCATAAATACCGAAATGATGAGAGGAAGAATAATGATGAACTGGAGCTGCTGACCTTCCTGCTCGCTGGTAATCACTGCGCCGATCGCCGCGTAGACAGTGCTGAAAAGCAGATATCCCAGGACAAAGAACAAAGCGAATGCTGCCAGAGTGAGAGGCGGAATCCGAATTTCTCCTACGCTCACGCTCGCCGCCAAGGCCGGGAATGCGTAAACCGCGGCCATCACAATCCAAATTCCAATTTGCGTTAGACCGACCGCGCCTACACCGATCAACTTCCCGGCCATGAGTTCGGTCGAAGTCGCGGAAGAAAGCATGACTTCCATGACGCGTGAGTTCTTTTCTTCCAGCACGGCGCGCATGACGGAAACGCCGTAGAAAATAACCGCCGTATACAACAGCATTACCATGGCAAAAATCGCGTAGAACATGCCCTTGTCGTCGGATTTGGTTTCACGTCCAGCTTCGAGGCGCACGGTCTCCAGCTTCACAGGCTTGAGCAGCGCCTCGGCCTGCGCGCCTGCAACCCCCCGCTGGGAAAGTTCTTGCAACAGGATGGCGTGGTCCAACTGGTCGCTGAGCCAGGACTTCTCCATGAAACCGCTGGATTCGCGACCGTAGTAATTAACTTTGCGTACCGCAACCGCATCATCGCTCAGCCAGAGGTAGCCGTCGATATCCCCGGCAGTCGCGCGGTTTCGCAGAGCCGTCCGCTCCGCTTCGGTGGCATTTGCGTCCACTTCAATGGCATAGTTGCGGCTTGGTTTGTCGGCGCTGTCGGCGTCTTTATTGTTGTCGGCGGCAGGTTTCTCACCGTCGGCTTTTGTGCCAGTCATTAGTTGCTGGCGCACGATCTCACCGAACTGCGACGTCGAAGTCACAACTACCAGCCTTTGCGTCTTGTCGCTCTTCATGCTGGAAAGTTTTGCCGGGATGAGGAACGCGCCGACCATGATCGCGGGCAGCAGCAGAGTGAGAACGAGGAACGAGCGTTGGCGCACTCTTTCGAGATACTCGCGTTTGATGATGATCCAGGTATTCATGAGCGAGGTGTTACGCATTGGCCTTCCCCACTGCTTCGAGGAATATTTCTTCCAACGAAGGCTCCATCAATTCGAACCTGGTAAGGCGGGCGCACGCGGTCGCCGCCCGCAACAATTCCTGAGGATCGGCTTGCGGAGCGAGCCGCACCTCCACATAATTCCCATAGTCGTTGAACGACTGCACCAGCTTCGCATCGTGCAGGAATTGCGAGCCGCCTTCATATTTGATCTGCACGTTTCGCTTGCCGTAGCCCGCCCGGACCTTGCCCAAGTCACCTTCCAGAATCGCCCGTCCGTGATTGATGAGGCAGATGGAATCGCACAAGCGCTCCGCTGTATTCATTTGATGGGTGGAAAACAAGAGCGTCTTTCCCGCTTTTTTCAGGTCGAGAAATGCGTCCTTAAGAACCACGGCGCTTGAAGGATCGAGGGCGGAAAAGGGTTCGTCCATGACCACGAACTGAGGATCGTGAATAACGGCTCCGATAAACTGCGCCTTCTGCTGCATGCCTTTAGAAAGTTCTTCGACCTTCTTGCCAGTCCATTCCTTCAGGCCCAGCCGCTCACACCACTGCATGGATCGCTGCGCCGCATCATGGCTGGACAAGCCCTTGAGTTGCCCGAGAAATACGAGCTGATCCAGAAGCTTCATCTTTTTATATAGGCCGCGTTCCTCGGGCAAATAGCCGAGCTGTTGCATGTGGGAACGCCGCAGAGGTTCGCCAAACATTGAAACCACGCCGGAGTCGGGAATGGTGATGCCGATCATCATGCGCAGTGTGCTGGTTTTCCCGGCACCATTTGGGCCCAGTAGACCATAAACTTCGCCAGGGCGAATGACCAGCGACAAGTCATCTACGGCCACGAATTCATCGTAGCTCTTGCGGATTTTGTTCAGTTCAACGGTATTCACCGGCATATCCTCGTTGCGATCAGGATTGTATCGCAATCATGGAGGATATTTGTGCCTGCGAGTCTTTGTCGGCATCTGGGAGAACGGGAAGCCAGAGCGGTCTGAACGTCTTTGGATAAGCACATGGAAGGTTGAAATATCCGCATTTCGTAATGTCCGCTAGCACTCCAGACGGCACTGAGATTGCAATAACCTTACGCGCTGGATGGAATCATTAAAGCCTTTCAGCTTTTCTCGTAACAGCCATGCCCCCATCGATCTTCGTCGCAACTCCGTGTTTTGGCGGTATGGTCTCGCAGAATTACATGTTGTCGGTAATTCGGCTGATGAGCTATGCGAAATGGGCTGACTTCGGGGTGACGCTGTCGATAGTTGGCTACGATGCCCTAATCTCGCGGGCGCGTAGCACGCTGGTTGCCGCGTTTTTGGACGCTCCTGGAGCCACGCACTTGCTGTTCGTTGACGCTGATATCAGCTTTGAGCCGCAACAAGTCGAGCGGTTGCTGCGGTTTAATAAGGACTTTACCGGCGCGCTGTACCCGCTCAAGTCGATGGACTGGGGTCTTGTTCCGCAACGTTGCGTCGAATGCGGCGAAAGTGTACGGCAGGCTGCCTTGTCTTATGTCGGAGAGTTCTGTCCTGAGGCGGAGCGCAGGCAGGAAGGAAATTTCGTCACGGCAACTTATGCCGGCGGCGGCTTTCAGTTGATCCGCCGCAATGCGCTGGAGCGAATGATTGCGGCTTATCCGGAAACTCATTTCAGGCGCGTGCATAGCCTGCCCATGTCCGGCTCACGACGCGATACAGTACAGAGTTCCAACCTCTTTGCCCTGTTTGATTGCATAATCGACCCGGAGACCGGGGCCTATCTGAGTGAGGATTATTCTTTTTGCCGGCGCTGGCGGCAAATCGGAGGCGAAATCTGGCTCGATGTCACGAGCAAGCTAACTCACTCCGGCCCCTACGAATTCGTTGGAGACCATGGCTCTCGCTGCTGTGGATCGGGCGCCGAGTCTCCGACGATTTCCTGATCCTTCGACCACGCGAGGGTAACCGGGGGCGGACAAGAACTTCGGTTATCTGTTCAGGGCACTTCCGGTATCACACAATCGTAATGACCTATGAATGCTCCTCCCCCACTTCTCGCCAAGCAGCGTGCGCCGCGCGTGCATCTGGAAGACATTATTCCTGCTGTGCTGCGCTTTCAGGACGGCCGCCGTGTCCCCAGCCAACTGCAAGTCGTTTCTTCCACCGGTGGTCTACTCTCGCTTTCCCATCCTCTGGCTCAGGGCTCGCAGGTCAAGTTGATGTTCCTCACTGGTAGCGGGTCGGTGCTGGGTGGTGCGGAGCTGTTACCCGCCATCAGCAGCACGTTGCAGCCTTTCCGTTTTATTTCGCTCGCACAGAATGATCAGCGCCGCCTGGGAGAAATCATTCAGTCCTCGCGCTCCGAGAACGATTCGGAACAGGTCTGGATTGAAAAGTTCAGAGCCGCTTTACCGCTTCATCCGGAGCCGCAGCGAGGCCGCTTTCTTAAGCGCGCCATGGGAGCAGCCGGCTTCATCACACTCGGTTTAGCTGGCGCCCTGTATCTGTTCCACGTTCCGTGGCCCTGGTAGGCGCAAAGACGGAACAACGTTGCATGGAATCTAGCCGGCAGAAATATTCAGATAGGTATTCACAGTATCGACAGGCAGGCTCAGACTGGAAGCGATCTGCGAGACCGTCAGGCCCTGGTTGTAGAGTTGATAGACCTGTTGCGACTCCGACAACCTGATCGTGTCTCCTGAGTTGTTGGTAGGCTGCTGGATCTTTTGCACGGACGCTGTATTCGAAGAAGCGTCCGTGGCGGGCGAAGCGATCGACAATGAGCTGGATATGGAAATACTCATAAAAAGCTCCTTTTCCTCTTACACGCGGAAAGATCGGCAGGAGGGGACGAATCCATCAGTCGAATTGTCACAATATTTCGAGCAGTCGGCTCTTGACGTTCCAAAGTGAAACGCAAGACTTTGCGGAGCGCAGTCAAGGTGCTGCCAAGCAGGCGGATGATCTTAGCCCACATGCTCGTTGGTTTGAAATAGCGCCACCAGCGCGGGCTTGATCACCTTTCCCATGGCACTGCGGGGAAGCGCATCCAGCACCAGAAGCCGCGAAGGCACTTTGTAAGCTGCCAGCCATTCTTTCGCCCAGGCACGAAGCGACGGCAGATCGAGCCCGTTGTCGTCATGCAGCACTACGGCGACAGCCACGCGCTCACCCCACTCTGAATCGGGCACTCCAATGACGGCACATTCGGCAATCGCGGGATGTTGGCGCAGCGTTTCTTCGATCTCCAGCGCGGATACCTTGTGTCCGCCGGTCTTGAGGATGTCAATATTGGTCCTGCCAAGAATGCGATAGCGGCCGTTCTCGACGACGGCAGTGTCGCCAGTGCGAAACCAGCCCTCACGGAAAGCGTCGCGGGTTGCATCCGGCTTACCCCAGTACTGCACGAAGACAGTTGGACCACGAACTTCGATCTCGCCTGGAGTTCCCGACGCAACCGGCTGGCCGATGTCTCCCACAAGCCGAACTTCCACGTCCGGTAACGGTGTGCCCACGCTGCCGGGCACGCGCTCGCCGTGTAACGGGTTCGATAGCGCCATGCCAATCTCCGTCATGCCGTAACGCTCCAGCAGCGTGTGGCCGCTGATTTCCTTCCAGCGTTGGAGCGTGCTCACAGGCAGCGCCGCCGAGCCGGACACCATCAAGCGTAACCGGGCGCTTGCTTTGCTAAATGCAGAGCGGCGCTCGGGCGAAGCCCCTTCCCAAGCGGCGATCAGCTTCGCGTAGACCGTCGGGACGGCCATGAACAGAGTTGTGCTGCCGCCAGCGATGCGGTCCCATACTGCGTTCGCGTCGAAGCGCGGCAGCATCTCGCAGGTCGCGCTCGACCACAACGAACAGGAAACAATATTGATGATTCCATGCACATGGTGCAGCGGCAAACAGAGTACGATGCGATCGTCGGCCGACCACTCCCAGGCGGCGACCAGGCTCACGATTTGCGCCGAAATGTTGGCGTGAGTTGTGACCACACCTTTTGGGCGGCTGGTCGTGCCACTGGTGTAGAGAATCATGGCGCGCCGCTCGCTGCCGATGTCCGGCAATTGTGCTGGCTGGAAAATTGGAAGATGCTCATACGATAGTGTGCGGATATTGCGATTTGCGGCGATTGGCGACAGTTGCTGCTCCGCCGGAGCATCGAACAACAATGTCGACACTCCAGTGTCGTCGACAAAGTATTCCAGTTCGGGCCGTGTAGAGTTGAGCGGCAACGGGACGGCAATTCCACCTGCCCGCCAGATGCCCCACAGCACGGCGACCCAGGGACAGCCCGGCGTCAACAGAAACGCCACGCGCTCTTCCTCAAGGTCCTCGCGGCTAGCTAACAGTGCCGTCGCTACTCGCGACGACGCTTCCAGCAAATCATTGTAGGTGAAAGACCTTTGCGAATCGACGACAGCGATGCGCACGGCGTGCGATTGAGCGTGAGCAATGATGGAGAGACGATTGACGCGGTCGAGCACAGGCAGACTTTACGTTGTCTCTGCTCGCATTGTCCACCTATCACAAGAGCCTCGGCATGGCTATAAAGGAGTGCGTTTGGCGCTGTCTGGCGATCATGAAGGGTGTCGCGCAATCTGAATAATCTTGGCCAGAACTGACGCGAGCTTCGCGGGAGATTCTCCGGCACGTTCGTGGTGTGGCATGGCACATCAGTGCCATTTACCGGTTTGAGGCCTTGGCCTAATCTCGTTCTTGAGCAGCACTTGGGGGAGGGCTGATCAACTAACGTCCCGTGACTCAAATGAGTCTGGGGCGTTTTGTTTTGCGCGGGAGCAAGCGACTTACCAAAATATTGCTGCTCGCCAACGATTCCCTTAGTTAAGATTTCGGGCAAGTGTGGCGAGGCCGTTCCCGCGTTCAGCGAGCGCGTTTATGACCGGAATTTGCACGTGGACGATTTCGTTTCTGACCGCATAGAGCACCAACTCTGCGATCGAGTGCAGCCTCAGCTTGGTCATGAGATTGCTTCGATGTGTTTCTGCCGTTTTCGCTGAGATGTTCAGTATCACGCCGACTTCCCTGGAAGTCTTGCTCTCAGCTACGAGTTGCAGAACCTCGCGTTCCCGGGGCGATAATCGGGGCACCTTGGCCGGGGTAGGACCAGCGTGCGGCCGCTCCAGGTAGCCGCGCATAAGCAGATCGGAGACGCGTGGGCTGAAACTGGAATTATTCCGTTGCAGGGATTCTACTGCTCTGGTCACCTCATCGGTTCCGTCGGACTTAAAAATCCACCCGCGAACCCCCGCTTCCAGACAATTTCGGATCACTTTCTCGGAGTCCACGTCCGTGAGGATTAGTATTTTCTGGGTCGGGTTGTCCTTTAGGATCTGTGCTGCGGCGTCCGCGCCATTCAAGGTTGGCATGCAAATGTCCAAGATCGCAAGATCTGGTTTCAAGTTCATGCACTTTTCCACGGCGTCGCGTCCGTCAATGGCCTGTCCGCAGACCTTCCATCCGTCGTGAGACTCAAGCAATGAGCACAGCCCCAGGCGGAATATGGGGTGATCGTCAGCCAGCAGAATACGAAATGTGCTCATAAAATCTCCCACACTAGAGGAACTTATCAGGGCGAACTCAACGTGGTCTGTTCAGAATTGCTCATATGAGATGGTTTTTTGCCGTGGAAGGAGGGTGTTTTAAAAAGTCGGAGCCGGCAGAATCCGGCGTGGCAGCGCAGTTAGCTTTTACGCCAACTCCAATTCGATTTTCCTGGTTGCGGGATCCAGCTTGGAAATTTTAAAGCTACGAATCTGCCCGGCACGGACGGGTTCCCGCCTCGATTCACCGGTCCGGCCTCCGCCCTTCCACTTCGCGTTCAGCATCGAACTGAGCGACGCCAGGTCCGCACTGCCTTCTTGTTGTTTTTCTTGTTCCGAAGTAACGGCAGAGATTCGACATGTGCCATGAATGCCTTCCCCCAGTTCTATCCGTGCTTGCTCGCCAGAAACCTCCATCACGCGGCCTGAGACGACATTGCCTTCCCGGCGTTCCGCCAGATATTCGTCGATGCTGGTCGGCACAAGCTGCTTGATCCCCAGCTTCAGCCGGCGCTTTTCCGTGTCGACTTCGAGTACCTGAGCTTTCACCGATTGCCCGACTTTTAACACGTCGCTGGGATGGTTAATGCGCTTTTCGGCGCTCAGGTCGCTGACGTGAATCATGCCCTCGATGCCTTCGGAAACCTGTACGAAGGCGCCAAACTTGGTAATGCTGGTGACCGGGCCTTCGACCACTGAGCCTACGGCAAACTTTTGCGGCGCATCGGCCCATGGGTTGCCTAGCGCCTGCTTCAAGCCCAAAGAAATGCGGCGCTCGCCCGCGCTCACACCCAGAATGACGGCTTCTACGGTTTCGCCCGCTTTCACCACGTCACTGGGAGTCCTCACTTTCTTTCCCCACGACATCTCCGAGATGTGGATCAGGCCCTCGATCCCCGGCTCGAGCTCTACAAACGCGCCGAAATCCATGAGGCGCGTGACCGTACCGCGAACACGCTCGCCCGGGGTGTATTTCGCCGCTACCGAATCCCATGGGTCCGGCTCAAGCTGCTTCATGCCTACAGAAATGCGCCGCTTCTCGGGATCGATCTTGAGAACTTTGACTTCGATTTCTTGTCCAACCGAAAGCACGTCAGCCGCTTTGCCGATGCGCGCCCGAGAGATGTCACTGACATGCAGGAGCGCGTCCACATCGCCAATATCAATGAAAGCGCCGTAATCGGTGAGGCTGCGCACCGTGCCATGCACGATTGCGCCTTCCTGAACCTGGGAGTAGCGGCGGTCTTTCGCCGCGCTCTCTTCTTCTTCGAGAATCACGCGGCGGTCCACCACCAGGTCTTCTTCCGCCTCGTCGATCTTGGTGATGCGGCAGCGGATTTCCTGCTCTACCAGTTTTTCCATCTCAGCGGCGTCGCGCACTCCGCTGCGCGAAGCGGGCATGAAGGCGCGCATCCCCACGTCTACGCTTAAGCCGCCTTTGACTACGCCCGTTACCGTGCCCACAATCGTAGTTTTCTCGGTGAACGCCTTTTGCAGCGAGGCCCAATCCGTCGGACGTTCGATCTTTCCCAGGCTCAGATCGTAGTAACCTTCGGGATCGCGGCCCTTTATTGAGACCAGGAGTTTGTCACCGGGTTTCACTGCTTTGTCGGCACTCGGAAACGCTGTGAGGGGCAGAATTCCTTCGGTCTTGAAGCCGATATCTACCAGGACTGAATCGACGGTCACGGCAATGACCGTACCTTCGCGTCCTTTGCCGGGTTCGTGGGGCTTTCGCGCTTTGTTCTTTTCGAACTGGGAGAGAAGGTCTTTAAACGATTCGTCAGGTGCGTTGATCGATTGCGACTCGGGACTGGCTGGATTCGAGGTGACTGGATTGAGCGTATCTGGACTGACCGAGTCGGGATTGGACATGAAGGGCTGCTGCCTCGCTTAGTGTCGGTTCGACTTAGGATAACACCGCCGCAACGGAGGCTAGAACGAGAGGTCCAGCAAAGAAGTTTCGATTACCAGCACTCGGTAAGCCATTTCGAACCGCCCGTTATGTGCTCTGTGGCAGCCACGGTAGGAGTGACATAAGGCAAAAAGGGGATCTTTATAAATCTGGCGGCAACCCAGTCCAGCCCGCTGATCGCGCCGAAGGCCAACATGTTTTGTCCGTAGATCGTGCCGCGTCCGGGATGCGTGCCCAGTTCAGTGTTTGATTCCACGCATTTATGATGCGCCAGTCCCTGATGGGTGAGCTCGGCATCGTACACAATCGACGCGACGAGGCCCGTGTGAACGGCAATAAATTTTTTGTTAAAGACTGGCTCGGCCTTAACCGCAGCAACCGGCTGTTTGGAGCTTTTGGTTTCGTAGAATGCCGCTGGAGAGGCCTCGGTGGGCCGCGGTTGGGGAGCATCGGGTAGCGTGGACATTTTCGCTGCGTTCTTTGGAACTGCCGCAAGCGCAACTTGGATATCGTCCCCGTCCTGGTTAGAAAAAGAGAAAGCGCTGCCGGTTGGATCGGAGACCATTTGCGCTTTCTGCGCCGACAAAGCGAGTGGGAATAAGAGCAGGGAAAAAATCTGCTTGCGCATGCCGGAGCCTCCAGGCGGTAATGCTCGGTTCCGCTGCTGATTTGCAATAGCGGTATTCGTCGATTTGCAATCGGGTGTCCGGAGAGACTTGCGAGGGCCATTAGTGCCCGCTAAGAATCGCCATGCCAATTTTGTCCCGAAGTCGAGGCACGCGAACAGCAAATAGATATGGTTACGATCGAAGTGTGCGGGACCTTACGGCACGGTGTGAACGGTTTTATTCGCGTCCTTGATTCACTGCGGCCGAGCGCGCAGCCTCACCCAGGCTGAAATAAAACGTCGCTCCCTTGTTGGTCTCCGCTTCTGCCCAGATGCGCCCGCCGTGCTTTCGGACGATGCGCTGCACGGTGGCAAGACCCACTCCGGTGCCTTCAAAGTCCTGTGCGCCGTGGAGCCGCTGAAATGGCGCAAAGAGCTTGTCGGAGTATTTCTGGTCGAATCCGGCGCCGTTGTCGCGGACGAAAAAAACGAGTTCGCCCTGGATGGTTGCGTTATCGATCTCGATGAAAGCACGCTCACGGCGTCGGGTATATTTGACGGCATTGGAAACAAGGTTTGCGAACACCTGCTGGATCAGTCCGGGATCGCAATTGACGGAGGCCAGCGACCCGATACGCCAGTCAATTTTTCGGTTGGCGGTTTCGGATTCAAGATCGTGAAGAACGTTCTTAAGTAATTCGTTCAATGGCGTCATCTGCAAAGCCATTTTCCGGCGATCGAGGCGGGCCTGATTGAGCAGGTCATCGATCATCTGGCTCATTTTGCCCGTTCCTTCTTGAATGCGTTTCAGCTGTTTTTGCCCCTCTGGCGGCAATTGAGAACTGTGTTCCTCGACCAACGTGTGGGTGAATCCATTGATGTGGCGCAGAGGGGCCCGGAGATCGTGCGAAACTGAATAGGAAAAAGCTTCCAATTCATCGTTTGCCGCTAACAGTTGCGCAGTACGCTCGGCCACGCGGTACTCCAGGCCCTCATTCAGTTTCTTGATCTCATCCTCTGCCCGCTTGCGCTCAGCCAATTCAATCTGCAACCGTTGGTTGATTCGGGCCAGCTCCTCGGTCCGCTGCGCTACCCTGACCTCCAGCACGTCTTTCGCTTCCTGCAATTCATGCCGCTTGCTTTCGAGTTCGTCGTTGATCTGGACAGCGCCTTCATAGGTTGAAATCAGCAAATCCAGAATCTGTTGTCTTTCCGCGGTGATGAAATGCGACTGGCCGCCAAAATGAAGTTGCACGCCCATGTGCAACCGTTCAGTTTTTCGCAGTTCCACATTCGTCAGGATGTACTCGACTCGTGAAAGCAGGTATTTATCGTCATAAGGCTTCCGGATGAAACTGTCCGCACTGCACTCCAGGCCCTTGACGATATCCTGTGATCTGGAAAGAGATGTTAATAAAACGACTGGAACGTCCTTGAGGGAGGGCAAAGACTTGATCTCGCGGCAAAGCGTGTAACCATCCATCTCCGGCATCACGACATCGGTGATGACCATGGCAGGCTTGTTTCGGAGAGCTGCAGCCAACGCTTGCTTACCGTCTCTTGCGAGTGTTACAGCATAGCCTCGCGCACTGAGGTAATGACTCAACTGTTCAGCCTGAGTGTAGCTGTCTTCTGCAATAAGTATCTCCGTGCCTTCGAAAACATTCCCCTTGGCTCGGCCCATAGGTCTCCTTGTTCCTAGTTCCCCGAGGGATCGGGCTACAGTGACGATCCGTCAATCTCCCAGGCGCCCCTTACGTGTTTTGCCATTGCCCGTTCGTTGTAGCTCACAGCCTGGGTGGCTAGACCAGTCAATGCCAGGCAAATCTTTTCGGGCGGGAGAATATAAGTCGCCCCTCCCATTTTTATCGCTTCGCCTGGCATGCCATGTACGACGGACGTTTTCTCGTCCTGGGCAATGGTCACCGCACCGTGCTCCTTCATGAGCTTGAGTTCCGAAGCACCGTCTCTTCCCATTCCCGTGAGCAACACACCCACCGCACTGGGGCCATAGGCTTTTGCGACGGAACGAAAAAGGAAAGAAACCGACGGCCGGAGGCCATTCTCCGCTTCATCTGACCGGAGTTGTATCCGGCCATCCGCATATACAGCCATGTGCACTCCATCGGGAGCCACGTACACCTGTCCTGGAAGAACAGACTGTCCATGCGCCCCAAGAACGACCGGAAGGCTTGAAGAGTGCGCCAACCAATCGACAAAACCCTGGGTGAAACCGGCCGCAATGTGTTGAACGATCAGGACCGGAACAGGGAAATTTATAGGCAGCCCCGCCAGAATCGTCTGCAGCGCGGGAGGACCGCCGGTGGAAGCCCCTATGGCCACAATCCTGATTGGGTTTTGAGAGGATCGGAGATGAAATTCGGGAGGAGATGATAAGACCGGTAAAAGTTCGGCTGGCCGGTGTCGCGGCCATCTCCTCACTACTTTCACTTCCGACATGAGCTTCACGGTACGGACTAACTCGGCAGTACTCTGCTCATGTTTCGGATCGCCGATGCCCGAAGGCTTGCGCAGCACGGCAAGGGCTCCACATTCTATCGCCCGGAAGGCCTTAGCCGCGTCCGTGGCGTCGGCCGCCCCACTCACAATGACAATCGGCGTAGGATGGGTTTCCATGATCCGGCGGGTTGCATCGAATCCGTTCATCTTCGGCATATGGACATCCATCGTGATGATGTCAGGCCGGATGCGCTCCACAGCATAGAGCGCTTCTTCTCCGGTCTCCGCCGTCCCAACAACGTCGATGGCGGGATCGGAATCGAGAATCTGAAGCAGAAATTCCCGCACCATGGGTGAATCCTCGACGATCAGAACTCGAATCATCCCTTCGCTCCTGAACGCCATTTAAATCAACCTGCGGACGACTTCCAGCAGGTTGCCTTGATCGAAACTGCTCTTCACTATGTAAGCATTGGCCCCTACGTCTACTCCCCGCTCCCGGTCTTCCCGCGAGTCCAGCGCCGTTACCAGCACAACGGGCAACTGCGCATGCCGCTTATCGGCCCTGATCCTCGCAGTGAGATCAAAGCCGCCCATCCGAGGCATCTCGACATCCGATACCACTAAATCGAAGCCTTCGCCGGCGAGAACCTTCAATGCCTCGGCGCCATCAACGGCGGTTTTGACTTTGTATCCGGCGAACTCCAGTATGTTTTTCAAAAGCGTTCGCGCGGTGATCGAGTCTTCCGCCACGAGGATGGATTTGGAAATATCCTCACGCCGCTGCCGTGGCATGGCGGCTGGCGCCATGCGGACCGCTGACAACATCAAATCCCCGACGTTGAGTACGGGCAGAATCTTGCCGGTTCCGAGGACCGTGGCACCCGCAACGTTGCGTACTCGCGGAAGCTGTTTTCCCAGACCCTTCACCAGGACCTCTTGTTCATCGAGAATCTCATCTACGAAAAACCCGATCTGCTCGCCGGCCCAGGCAAGAACCAGCACGGGCACTTTGCTCTTAGGGTCGACATTACTGTTGGTCCGGGTAATTTCCAGCACATCGCTCAAGCGCACCGCCGAGGCGGCGCAGCCGTCGATCTCGATCGTTTCGCGGTTTTCCACGGTCTTGATTTTGTCGCGGCTCACTCGAAGAACTTTTTTCACATGACGGGTTGGAAGCACGAAGAAACTCTCTCCCACACGAACCAGGATGCCGCGGAACCGGGCAAGGGTAAGCGGCAGGATGATGCGAAACGTTGTCCCGGTCCCGGTTTGTGTTTCAACCGAGACTGTCCCGCCAACTTTTTCCGCCTTTTCCCGCACAATGGCCAGCCCCAGCCCACGTCCCGAGATTTCGGTGATCATTGGACTGGTGGAAATACCGGACTTGAAGATGAGGCCCGCGGTTTGCTTTGCGTCCAGTTTTTTGGCATCTTCCGGTGAGACAAGGCCCAGCTTTACCGATGCCGCCCGTACTTTCTGGACGTCAATGCCGTTGCCGTCGTCGGAAACGACAATCTCAACCTTATCCGCGCTTTTGGGCGAGATGGCAATACAGATGGTGGCTCGCGGAGATTTTCCCGCTTCTTCGCGACGCTTCGGCGCTTCGATACCATGATCGATGCAGTTGCGTACGAGGTGAATGAGTGGGTCTTTCATTTCTTCCAATATCCGGCGGTCGGTTTCGATTTCCCCGCCGACGATGTTTAGCTCCACGTCCTCGCCGCAGTCACGGCTGAGATCGCGCACCAGCTTCGGGAAAAACTCGAGCAGAGCGGAAAATGGCAGCATCGAAACCTGCGTCATGTCTTCCACCAGATCGTCCACTCTGCGCTGGAGTGCGCGGCGATCGTATTCCAGGTGCTTGGTCAGGATTGCGAGCCTTTGCTTGACTGAGCCGAAAGTGCTTTCATTCCGGTCAAGGAAGGCTGTGATCTTGGTGAGCCGGGGCCGGGCGATAGCTTGTCCGTTTGATGAGTGCTCGCCGCCGTCGGAGCGATGCTCCCCGCCAGCAAATGACGGCAGGGTATGCGCTTGAGAGCGCACCTTTCTCCACTCCGCCTCCCACGCAGCCAGTGTCTGATTGATTTCACGCAACTCTGTGATGCGTTGCTCTGCCGTTGCCCTGGCCGGGATCAACTCCTCGGCCTGGCGCAGGAGGGTATCGAGTTTAGACGCCGGCACACGCATCGTCTCGGATAATCCCTGCTTCTGGTCCCCGAAACGTCCGGGCTCGGCGGAATTGCCTGGTTCGTAAATTGGCGACGGGCGGGAAGCGGCACTGTTCCCTGACGGCAATGCAGGCAACTTGGTCCGCGCGACGGCAACACCAGAGGGAATTGAAGTTCCCGGCGGCGAAAACTGGTGGAACTCTTCGGCGCGCACGCTTCCCGCATCAGCGGAAAGGAGCGGACCCAGGGTATCCATCATTTGATGAAGCTGGTCCAGGAGTTCTGCCGAAAGATCTATTTCGCGGCTTTTTAGCTGCGCAAATAAACTTTCCATAGCCTGGCATGTGGTTTCGACCTTTACCAGATTGACGGCTCGTGCCGCGCCTTTCAGGCTGTGAGCTTCGCGGAACACGCTCTCGATGGTTTGCTCCTGCTGCCCGGGCGAAGACACTTTCTCCAGTTCGATCAAGCCCGAAGAAATGGCTTTGACGTGCTCCTCCGCCTCGACCCGAAAGGTCGCGAGCAGCTTCTTTAGAAGATCTTTGTCTTTAGGTCCCATTACTGTTTTAGGAGGCCCGGGCCGCCATGCTCCGCTCTTTGACCTTGTACATGGACATCAGTTCCGTCAGCTTGCGCCCGAGTTCCCCAATGTTTTTGGCCGCAACCTCGGTTTGTCTGGTGCTGGTCACGTTTTGCGTACTTGCCGTCTTGATGTTCTCCATCGCCTGCGCGACCTGGTCCATGCCCGCCATCTGCTGCTGGCTGGAAGCAGCGATCTGAGTGGCGGCCTGGGCCGCCTCCGCAATGCTCTCTCCCAGTTTCTGCACTGACTCTCCCGCCTGAACGGACTGCTTGACTCCGCCCTCGACCGCTTTGCTGCCTTGCTCGGTCGCCATCACTGCGGCGTTCGTCGCCTTCTGAATGTCGTTGAGAATGCTGCGCACTTGAACCGTGGCCTGTTTCGATTGCTCCGCCAGATTGCGAACCTCTTGCGCCACCACCGCGAAGCCTTTGCCTTGCTCGCCGGCCTTCGCGGCTTCGATCGAGGCATTCACCGCCAGCAGGTTCGACTGCTCCGCCAAGTCGTTCACGGTAAGCATGATTTCCCCGATTGCCTGACTCTGCTCGCTCAAACGGACGATGCTTTCGGCGATCGACTCCATCTGCTCCCGGATTTGCTTCATCGCTTCAATCGAATCCGCAACCGATTTTTTCCCGCTATCGGAGACTTGCGTCACCCGCTGGGCGCTCTCCGAAACAAACTTTGCTTTCTGTGAAGCCAGCTGCGCCGTTTGCTTCACTTCTTCGACGGTCGCCGTCGTTTCCGCGACCGCAGTCGCCGTCTCCGTCGCAGCGGACGCCACCTGCGTGGTCGTGGCGACAATCTGCTGGGCGGAAGAAGAGAGAATGCCGATCGACTCCTGCATCTCTCCGGTAACGCGCCGCAGTTTTTCAACCATGACCGCAAAGGCCTTTCCCAGAACATCACGATCCGACTTGGGGTTGACCTCAATCGTAAGATCGCCCTCGGAAATCTGTTCCGCCATCCGGGCCATTTGTCCAAGCGAACTTGTCATCTCCGTGAAGGTCGCCGCCAATATCCCGACCTCATCCCGCCGGCCGTCGGAGACCAGGCTGACCGACAAGTCTCCGGATGCGATCTTCTGCGCCGCCGCTGAAACTTCGCCGAGTGGTACAGCAATATTTCGGGTGAGGAACATGCCAGCCAGACCGAGCAGAACAAACGCGCCCAGACTGCCTAGAATGATTGTCATTTCAGTGCGGTGCGCTCGGACCTTTTCCTCAGCCGACCGCTCGGCCAATAATCGCATTTCATCTTCCTGCATTTCGCCGATCAGCTTCCGGATGGAATCCATGGCATTTTTGCCGCGATCCGTAACCACCACCTTTTCGGCCGGCCCAAACCCTTGTGCCGTCCGCAGATCGATAGTCTCCTGCAGTTCGGCAAATTTACTATTAATCAGGGGCTCTATGGCTGTGAGCCGCTCCTGTTGGACAGGGTTGTCGGCCGTCAACTCCCGCAGAGATTTCTGTTTCTGATCGACTACCTCGCGCGCTCCCCGATTACGGTTCCAGATAGCGCGCTTCACCGGTGATGACATAGCCGCGCTGCCCCGTTTCCGCATCCTTCATTCCTGACAGTAATTCGTCGAGTCCCTTCAGTGTTTCGTTCGTGTGTCGGACCCACTCGGCGGAGTCGATGAGCTTGATCGTGCTGTCGTAAGAGACCGCGCCGACGATCGTCAGCGCAACCAAAGCCAACCCGAAACCGCTCCCGATCTTTTTCCCAATCGACCACTTCATCGCCGTTCTCTCCTTGGTGACCTTAACGCTCAACTCGTGGCGTCCATCGTTTCGTCGACCAGAATCTTTTCGTCGGACAAAATCTTTCCCACATCCAGAACCACCAGTGGATCCTTCGTAACCCCCCGCAAATATTCCTCTCGTATCCCGGTCAGAGTGGGAAGAGTAGAGCGCAGCTCATCGAGCGCGATGGACCGGACGCCTAGGATGGCATCGGCAAGAATCCCGATTTCCATGTGGTTCGCGTGGACAAGAATCACTCGATTCAGGTTGGTCAGGCCCTTTTCCGGAAGATCGAACAGTTTCTTGATATCGACGATGGAAAGAATCTGTCCGCGCACGTTGATCAGCCCCAGAACAAAAGCCGGCGTGCATGGCAACGGCGTGAACTCGATGAGCGGATGGATTTCGCGAATATGGCTCGACTCGACGGCGTAGTGTTCCGGCCCCATTACGAACTCCACAACCTCCAACATCAGGCCCGCGGACGGCGCCTGTTTTCCGCCTCCCGCAGCCAGGGCACGGGCGCGCGCACGCAGAATTTTTCGCTTGTCTTCGGTACTGGGACTGAGCCGGCTCTTCAGCGCGGCCTGGGAAGCATGCAGACGGCGGTGAAGCTCCGCCCAGCCAAGTCCGGCCTCGGATTCGGTGGATGAAGCAACCTTGGTGAACGAGGCAGTCATTCTGTCTGCTAAGTGCATAGGGATGCCGTAGGATCATTTCCAGAACGAACGATCATTTCTCTCAGCCGGCCCGCCGACATTCCTTCGGATTCCGGCACAATATCTTCTGGCTCGTACTGTGCCAACAGCAGCAGAACATTCTCAAAATGCTTCTCTGATTCCTCTTGCCTTCCTCGCTTCAACGCCAAATTCCCCAGCGAAAAATGACCCAGCACAAATTGCGGCTCCGCATAAACTGCCCGCATGAGTGCAAAAAGAACCTCGGGGATGGAACCCTGTTCCTCGAGAATTGTGGCCCGCAGATAGTGGGCACGAGCCGCCATCTTGTCGCCCGCAATCGCTTTGTCACACCAGGCGAGCGCCTCGGCGAGTTGTCCCTGGTTGGCATAAACCCGTGCCAACAGAAGCATGGCCTGCGCGTGATTGCTGTCTTGGGATAGAAGCGTGACGAGCGCCCGCTGCGCCTCCTCATAGCGACCCTGTTCGTAAAGCGTCAAGGCATCTCCATAGCAGATGCCGGGCGGCGGCGTCTTCAGCAAAGGGTCCCCACTCTGCGGATATTGGGGGTTCAACTCGCGCACTGCGAAAGGCGCAGGCTCAGGCACTTCTGGAGCGGATTCGGTAAACTCCCGGCCCGGCTCAAGATCGTTGAGCGCAGGAAAAATGAATGTTGACAAGATGCGGTGGTGGGCCGACTTCCTGTAAAAGGTCGCGTCGCCAAAACTGACCGCTGCGAATTCGGAGAACAGTTCCTGGGAAGTTTCCGTAGGGCTAACGATCAGCCATCCCTCCGGCGCTAAACAGCGATAGATCTGCTGGATTACCTTCTTCATTCCCTCAGGCGTGAAGTACATCAGAACGTTGCGGCAGAAAATCACGTCGAAGCCGTTGCCGTCCTGCGGACGCACGGGACAGGCATCATCCATCAAGTTGAAATGGGAGAAGCTCACCATCTTCCGTATGGCCGGAACAATCGTGCTGCGGCCATCGCCGGACGCCTCGAAATAGTTGTGTCGAACCCAGGACGGAGTCCCGCGAAAAGACCAGTCACCATAGGTTCCCTCGGAGGCTTTGCGCAGAGATTTGGTATTTACGTCCGTCGCCAGAATTCCAACGTTCCAGTCCCTCAGTCCTGCCATCAGCCGGCTGAGTAGGATCGCGACCGAGTACGGCTCTTCCCCTGTAGCGCAGCCTGCGCTCCAGATTCTGATGTGTCTGTTCCGGCTCTCACGTGCGCGAATCAGTTCCGGCATCAGGCATCCTTCGAAGATTTCCAGACTGTGCCTTTCGCGAAAAAAGTAAGTCTCACCAATGGTCAGATGGCTGGCCAGCACTTCTATCTGCTCTTGTGTCCGCGCCGATGACAACAGTCCTTGCAGAAACAAGTCCGGCTCTTTTGAACCGTCCCACGCTTGCGCGGCGGCGCAAACTTCGCGCTCCAGATCGTGCCAGCGTTCCCGCGGAAAGTGCAGACCGAGATGGCAGGCAACAAACCCGGCGAGTTGAGAAAGCACTATCTCTGAAATCTTCATAGTCATACTTTTGCCGCGCCGCGGGCCAGTAGGTCATCCAGTTGCCGCTCTTCCTTCTTCGAGAGGAAACGATCAAGATCATGAATAAACAGCAGTCCGTCGTCCAGCCTGCTGATACCTTCCACGTATTGTGATCCTGGAACAATTTCGGCCGCCTTTGTAATGTCTTCTGCCGCTCGTTCCACAACTCCGGTAACCGAGGTCACGATCAGGGCAACTCTCCGTGTAGTTGTGTCCGCCACAATGATCTGGTCGCTCAAGCTGGCTTCTGGTTCAGCCCGGCCGAAGCGTCTTCGCATGCTCATGACTGGAATGATTTCTCCCTGGACGTCGATCACGCCCAGCACGATGTCCGGCGCCTTCGGCAAAATAACAACTTCCATCATGCGCACGACCCGCAGGACTGCCTTCAGGGGAAGTCCATAGTGCTGCTCGTCGAGACCGAAGACTACGAACTGATTCAGCATGGTCGATGCAACAGGACGATTTGGCATGGCGGGTCTTGCGCTCGCCAAAACACGTTGCCTCAGTGTCTGCCGCTAATCAGGATTTGACTCGCAATTCGATCAGGATTCCAACGACAAACGGTCGATACAAATCGCTGGTGCCCGGGCTGAGTTCAAGACGGAAGAATTCCTAAGATGGGAAGCGTATCTCGGAAAAATGGTCCCGAGATGAATGACAAATCTCGCGCTGTCTGTCTAGTTTCTGGGCGCGAGTATTGCAAAGTCTTAACTTTCCTCACGCCCAAAGTGACGGAAAGTTGGTGAAGCGATTGCTACTCTCGAATTCGCTCCGAGATGCCAGGTGCTTGGTGAAATTTTCTATCTCCGCCTTGGCCAAACTGTCTGACAAATCGCCATGGAACGGCACAAACGAGGATTCTGAGATGATCTTGCCGGCGACAGTCAGAACGACTTGCGTCTCGCTTTCGGAGTCACTTACCACCTGGGCGGATGCTGAAGACAAGTTCAGCTCCGAAAACGAAGACAGGGAATTGTTCCTAAGAAGCTCCCTTCACGAATGCCAGCGCGGTTGCCGGCATAGATACGATGACTTCTCCCGTAATCGCGCGCCGTGCGTGAAAGTTCTTGAGCTTGACCAGGAGCGCGGAAGTGACCTCCTGGCCCTTCGAAACCAGCAACAAACCATCCGGCGTACAAACTTCTTGCTGCACGATCATGCCGGGCGCAAGGTCCTCAATTCGGCGCTTGCGCACTTCGCCGTCTTCCGCATTCGGATCCAGCGTGACCAGTGCCTGAAAAAACTCCGGGCTGAAATCCTTATTTTTCCGGGACAGCGCATGCACCGCCTCGGTTCGAGAAGATCCCTTATGGATGAGTCTTTCATAAGCGAGGGTCAAGCGGAGTATTTCCGCTCCCTGCCGGATATCCGCCGGTTGCGAATCTCCGGATTCCTCCTCGGGAAGTTGCTGGTTCTGGTGCTTCACCATCCACGCAATGGCCTCCAGGCGGGGAATTTTAGAGAGAAGATCGTAGGCCACCTGAGGATGTGCGTCGTACTGTGCCTGTTCGTTAGCGGAAAGTGTCTCGCCGGAGTAGATGGCGTTAATTGTCTCCGAGGGCAAAGTGACGCAGCCCAGTTGGGACATCATCGCAGCAACCTCGTATTGCCAGGGATTTCCCAGCTTCATCGAAGTGACGACGTGGTGGATGTAGCGCCGGGCACGCTCGGCGCGGCTGAAGGCGGCCGGATTAACGAGGCTTAGAACCTCGGTTAGTACCTGAATGCTGCCGCTCAGAGTTTGTTCCAGGAGTTGCTTCTCGGCCGTAACCATGCGGTACTGCATCAGAGCGGCCGTCAATGTCTTCGCCATCACCTCCTTGGTGCAGGGCTTATTCAGAAAGCGAAAGATGCTGCCCTCGTTAATGGCGTTGATGGCCGTGTCCATGTCCGCGTTGCCGGTCAGCATAACGCGAACCGTGTCCGGCGACCGAGTCTTAACTGCTCGTAAGAGCTCCAGGCCATCCATCCCCGGCATTCGCATGTCGGAAATCACAACCGCGTAGGGCCCGTTTTGTGCCGTTAGTTTCAGTGCCTCCTGCCCGCCGCAGGCAGTTTCCATCTGAAATTCCCGGCTCAAACTGCGCCGGTATCCGTCCAGAATGTTGGAGTCGTCGTCGACGAGGAGGATCTTTTCAGCCATAGCTTTCAGCCTTTCTTTGTTGCCGATTTCTTGACCGTTTCTGTCACACACTGGTTCGATCAGTTGGGGGAAACGACTTTCGCGTCTCGATATGTCTGCTGCATGCCTGCCATGCGTGAGGAATGGCGCAGCCTTACCATCGGCACAATGTTGTCAATCAATTAGTTATTTCCGTAATCTCCCGGCCGTTTCGGAGATCTTTTTAATGTCTAAGGTCCACCTTGATGCATGTCGATAACATATCCACGAGGATTCTCTTCGTTTCAGGGCCAGAGAATGAATGGATTGACCGCCAATATTTCTGTGCTCGCAACTGCGGTCACGGTCCTCGTCGCGCTTGTCGTCTTGGGTTTTGTCGTGATCACTTCGCGGGCTAACCGCCGCCTCTCGGCTCAAAAATCCATCCTTGACGACGAGCGAACCCGCCTTCGCGCCCTCATCGACAACATCCCGGACTTCATGTACGTGAAGGACAGGCAAAGCAGATTTGTGTTTGCCAATGCTTACACGGCTCAGGTTCTGGGATTGAACAGCGTGGATGCCGTGCTCGGGAAGACAGATTTCGACTTCTTCCCCCCAGAGCTTGCCGCCACTTTTTTTGCCGACGAACAGGAGGTGATGCGTTCCGGCCAGCCTCTGTACAACCGGGAAGAAAAGAGCGTCGACCGCGCCGGCAATCAGACCTACATCCTGACGACAAAAGTGCCTCTGCGCGACAACAAAGGGCGGGTCATGGGTCTGGCAGGCGTTGGCCGAGACATTGGTGAGCGCAAGAAAAATGAAGAAGCGCTGAGGACATCCCGTCAGGAGGCGGAAATCTTTATCAACGCGGTGCCGTCGATTCTTATTGGTGTGGACCACGATTCGCGCATCACGCGTTGGAATTCAGCCGCCACCAGCGCCTTTGGGTTATCTGAAACGGAGATATTGGGAAAGCAGTTGACCGACTGCGGCGTGAAATGGCTTCGGCCCGACATGCGGGAAGAGATTCAATCCTGGTGTTCCGAACGGGGATCCCGGCGGTGCGATCTTGCGCCATTTCAGATGAACGGCGAAAAGCGTTTGCTGGGCGTGACGATTACGGCGGTTCGCGTGGCCAACGCGAACTCGACCAAACTGCTTGTCATCGGTTCCGACATCACAGACCGAAGCGCCCTGGAAGCACAACTCCGCCAGGCACAGAAGCTGGAATCGGTCGGGCAACTCGCGGCCGGGATCGCGCACGAAATCAATACACCTACACAGTACATCGGGGACAATGTGCGCTTTTTGAAGGATGCCTTTCAGGATCTGAGGACAGTTCTGGTCAACTACGAACGGGTGTTGGCAGCGGCCAAAGACTGTACCTTATCTTGCGAAATACTTCAGGAAGTTACCGCTGCGGTGGAACGAGCCGACGCAAGGTATCTTCTCGATGAAATCCCCAAAGCCATCGAACAGACGCTCGAAGGCGTAACCCGAGTGTCTACCCTTGTGAGTGCGATGAAGGAGTTCTCCCACCCAGGTACGAAGGACAAAACACCCCTGGATTTGAACCATGCCATTGAAAGCACGATTACGGTGGCGCGCAACGAATGGAAATATGTATCCGATGTGGAAACCGACTTCGACATGTCATTGCCTCCGATTTCTTGTCAGCCCGGCGAATTCAATCAGGTGATTCTGAATCTGATAGTCAATGCCGCTCATGCCATTGCCGATGTTGCCGCAAAAGGCGGCCCGGAAAAAGGCAAAATCCGAATCCAGACACGCAATTGTCCAGAGTGGGTAGAAATTCGAATACAAGACAGTGGATCGGGAATTCCGGAAAAGGTGCGCGCCCGCATCTTTGACCCGTTCTTTACTACCAAAGAAATCGGTAAAGGAACCGGACAGGGTTTGGCCATTGCTCGATCGGTAGTCGTCGATAAACACGACGGAACGATTCACTTTGAAACGGAAGACGGCAGAGGCACAACTTTTATCATCCGGCTGCCTCACGACGGCAAGGTTCTTGCGGCGGAGGCGGCGCACGCGTGAAGCGCATCTTGTTTGTGGATGATGAAAGCAAGATTCTCGACGGCATCAAGCGGATGCTGCATGCGGATCGAAAGCGCTGGGACATGCAGTTTGCACTCGGCGGCGAAGCTGCCTTGCGGACCTGTGAGGCCGGCAGCTTTGACGTAGTTATTTCCGACATGCGAATGCCGGGAATGGATGGGGCCACATTGTTGGGCCACGTTCGCGACCGCTTTCCCAGCACTGCGCGAATTATCTTGTCCGGATATTCCGAAGTCACGCTGGCAACGCGTTCCGTTCCTATCGCGCATCGTTATCTCGCCAAGCCCTGCGACGCATCTGAACTTCAGTCCACAATCGAACGGGTGTGTGCGCTGCAGGACATATTGTGCGCGCCCGAAATTCAGCAAACTGTTGGAACAATCGGCGAACTACCGTCCCTGTCGAGTACCTACACTCATTTGGCCCAAGCGGTGCAAGATCCCGACACTTCCATCGACAGTGTGGCGAAGATTATTGAGCAGGACGTCGCCATGTCGGCGAAAGTGCTGCAACTTGTCAACAGCGCCTTTTTCGGGTTGGCCCGCACAATCACCCATCCGAAAAATGCTGTCGCGCATTTGGGAATGGAAACCGTGAAAAATTTGGCTTTGGCTTCCGAGGCCTTCAGGGTCTTTATGCCAGACTCACGCATTCCACCAGGAACCTGCGAGGCCATCCAGGCACATGCACAACGCACGGCGGCCATTGCGAGCATGTTGCCCATGGAGCCGAAGGGCCGGGACATTACCGTCCTGGCTGCGCTGCTGCATGATATCGGGCGTCTCATCCTGGCGAGTAAAATGCCTGATAAATTCTGCGCGGTGCTCTCTTCCGCTCGCGAGCGCAGATGCGAGCCCTTTGAGGCGGAAGAAGAGCTGATGGGAATCTCGCACGCGGAGATGGGTGCGTATCTACTGGGATTGTGGGGCATCCCTAACCTCGCGGTTGAAGCTATAGCCCATCACCACCATCCCACTCGTATTCCGCACTCCGGTTTCGACAGTTCGATAGCCGTCTACGTTGCCGATCTCCTGGCCCACGAACTGGAAGCACATCCGCAAGACTCAACAGGATCTGAACTTCGGGAGTATGACAGAGCCTGTCTTGAGACGCTGGGAATCTTCTCTCGGTTCGCCGAATTTCGCGAACTCGCGCTACAGAGCGGCAACTGAAATCCCAAATCTTTTTGTACCTGTCGGATAAATTATTGAGGGATAACCTGAGAGATCTATTCTGTAAGCAGAGTTTGCTGCATCAAAGAAGCCGGGGACACGTAAAAAGAATTACCGTCCTGTGGCCTTCTGGCCGCGAAGCGCCATACACGTGGAAGCCGCTTTCGCGACCAATCGGTTCTCCTCGTCGGTTATGGTGCACTCGACGTAGCCGATCGTGTGGCCCCGCCGCATGACCGTTCCTTCCGCTTTGAGTTGTGCCTGCCAGACCGGGCGAAAGAAATTAATTTTCAATTCCACGGTAGTAAAGGATTCATCTGGGGCAAGGGTACTTGCAAACGCTATACCCATCGCGGCATCAGCAATATCGCAAAGAATTCCGCCATGCAGCGTCCCCATGGGGTTTGCATGCTGCGGTCCGGCGGCCAAGACGACTGTCGCCCGCCCGTCAGCGACGTCTTTCACCTCAAATCCAATCAGACGCGCGACCGGCACGTCGTTCTTTTTTGCTCGTTCCCTGAAGTTCGCCTGCGAGGGAATTTCTTGTGTACTCATGACTTGTCGGCTCCGGGCTTCGCTTTCCGCGCACGAACTTTGGTTTCGAGGTGCTCCTCTAGATGACGGACGGCAAGGTCACGAGGTTCTTCGTTCTTCTGCAGACGGCTCACCATATGGCTGCCTTCGAGCGTGCTGGCAATCAATGTGGCCAACTTCCCGGAATCGACATCAGAACGAATCTCGCCTCGTCGTTGCCCCTCCTCGGCAATTGATTCCATACGGTCAAGCCAAGAACTGAGCGCCAAGCGAGCTTTCGCCCGTAGCTTCGGATTACCATCATCGGAATCGATGGCTGTGTTCAACAGCGGGCAGCCGCCGGGCACGACCCCGGTGCGACGGTCTCGAAAGTTGCGCACAATTTGTTTGAGTCGGTCAACCGTATTCCGAATCTGCTCTGTGCCTTCGAAGCGCCTATCCATTGCGAGTTTCCAGGCATAGTCGAAGGCGTCTCCCGCAAGCTCTTGTTTGCTCCCAAAATGCCGGTAGATTCCGCCCTTTTCTAACCCGGTTGCTCGCATAAGATCGGAAAGCGCAGCGCCGTCGTATCCTTTTTGATTGAAAATCGGGGCCGCCTTACGAATGATTTCTTGCCGAGTTTGCTCGCCTTTGCGCATGCCCTGCTCCTGGAATGCCAACTTCGCGATAATACGGTCGCTGGCCGTACGATACAAGCGGTTGGATGAGACCGACCGGTCCCAGGTCGCATCTGATGTAGGCCGGCGCGGGAGAATACCATTTTAAAATACCCGCTCGGACTTCGGTAACCACTCCCAGTGGGTTTACGACGGCATTTGAAAGCCTTTGGCAGGCTCAGGCGGACCGAATCTAAGGTGGCCGCCGGTCAGTGGCTCACCGCTTTGCTGGCGGTCGTAATGATGCTCCAGCACTACGCGCGATTCACTCCATTTCCGTAAGATGCGCCAGTTCACAGTGCGGATTTTGCCGGGCACTCCGACCAACTCCAGTGTCCACGCAGAATGGGTCTCGTCGATAGCATCTCCAGGAATCGCCGTGTGTCGAATGGATATCGACACACCACCGGCCTCGGCCATTGCATGAAGGGGAACGAGGAAGCCGAAAAGAAGTGAGCGCACTCTCTCCTTTCCCCGAAGCGGTTCCATCATAGTCTCGCTGCTTCCCTCGATATCGTCGGCATAAAACTCGTCGAAGATCTCCAGATATTCTTCGTAGCTTCGGCTGATGTCAGCCTGGACGATGGCAGCGTTTAGGGTGCGCTCCGCATTCCGAGATTGCGTGTAGGGATCGGGATGAAACCGATCGGCTGAGACGAAACTACCTTGGTCGCTCATTAAAAGTCTGCGGAGCCTCACTGACTCCTCAAGTGTGTATTGCCAGGCACACCAAACTGCCGCTTTCATATCCGAGTAGCACGAGGTCGCCGCAATCCTACACTTGTAGGATTGTTGAAAAGACCGTACGGTCGCAAAAATGTTAGAAGGATAACCGGATGTCGATTCCTGTGAAAGTAGCTACAACTGTCTCGTCGCACCTGGAGTTTTATCGGGTCTTCTTCGAGACACGAGCGACCAACTCGTCCAATCTCGAAAGCAAAAGCTTTAGGATGGGAGACCGGTTCGACTTTTTGTAGCCAAGGACCAGATCAACAGTGGGTGTATCTCCGTTCAGAGGGCGACTCGTTGCAGAAGAGGGCAAGAAGTTCTTTGCGTAAGCAGGTAACAGCCCTACGCCACCTGTGGACACTATTAAGGACATTCCCATGGTGACATGGTCCGCCTCGTGAGCTGGTGTGATTTTGACTCCGGACCGCTTCAGATAATTGTCGATCAGCCCACGCAGCACAGGAGCCGTGTGCGACACGGTCACGAATGTCTCGCCCACTAGATCCTGAGGACTGATGGTTTTTAACGCTACGAGACGGTGGTTGCCAGGCAAGACCACCACCAGGGGCTCCTTGACGAGAAGGCGGAACGCCAGGTCTGGCGCCCCACGTTCCCGTCGAAGAAAGGCCGCATCGATTTTTCCTTTCGAAAGACTGTCGGCAAGCAGCGGCGAGTATTGACTCGATATCATCACGTCGATGTTAGGCAGTTCGTCGCGCAAGATCTGCAGGGCTTCGGGCATCCACGTCAATTCGTGGCCGGTCAGAAAGCCCATCGAGAAGCATGGTTTGGCAGGATCAGCGACCCGGCGAGCAGCTTCGGTTGCCGCTTCAACCTGCAATAGCACCGAGCGGGCATGTTCAAGAAAGGTTCGACCAGCCGGGGTCAGTTCGATACCGCGAGCTCTTCTAGTCAGGAGTGGTGCGCCCACCTCGTCCTCAAGATCTCGAATCTGCCGGCTCAACGACGGTTGCGACGTGTGCAGCATTTTTTGTGCTGCCACAGTCAGGTTCCCCGCGTCGGCAACCGCGACGAAGTAGCGAAGATGTCGTAATTCCATTTTCAATTCCCATGCTTGTGAGGCATCGCTGCCAGCTTAACAAAGTATGCTCCCGCCCCGCTACCAACACGTGACTTCGCAATCTAACCAGGTGATCTGAGTTATCCAAAAGCGGTTCGACGGACGTTAAGTCATGCCTGACCCGCATGGGTTTCAGATCTAGGAGGTAGTCGCTATGAGTTCACCCGTTGTTTTAATTACCGGCGCACTGACAGGCATCGGACGTGCCACGGCTTTAGCCTTCGCCCAGGAAGGAGCGTGGGTGGTTGTTTCCGGTCGACATGACGATGAAGGTCAGAAACTGGCCACTGAGCTGCGCAACCTCGGAGTTGAGGCCGATTTTGTACGCACCGACGTGCGCCATGAAGACGAAGTCAAAAACCTCGTCGACAAGACCATTGCTCGTTTTGGCCGGCTCGACATTGCGGTCAATAACGCCGGCACCGTGGGCAATCCCGGCTCGGCTGCCGATGTAAGCACCGAGAACTATCAAGCCATCTTCGACACCAATGTGCTTGGTGTGCTTCTGAGCATGAAGTACGAGATTCGGGCGATGCTTCGGCAAGGCAAAGGCAGCATCGTTAACATCTCGTCTGCGTACGGCAAAGTGGGTGGCCCGAGCGCGTCGGTGTATGTCGGCAGCAAGCACGCCGTGGAAGGCATAACAAAGTCTGCGGCCCTCGAACTCGCTGGCACAGGCGTTCGTGTCAATATAGTTGGCCCAGGTCCCGTGGAAACGCGAATGTTCAACCACTTTGCCCAAACGAAGGAAAACAAAGCAAATTTCCTCGACTCACAAGTTCCTAATAAGCGCATCGGCACTCCCGAAGAAATTGCAAATGCCATCGTGTTTATTGGCTCTGACAAGGCTTCTTACATCATCGGTGCTTCTCTGGCTGTCGATGGGGGAATGATCGCGGACTAATTCCAGGGCTGTCGAGCATGCCGAGCGGTTTGTGAATGGCCGAGCCCTGAACAGAGGGAGGTTGGAAAAATGCAAGAAAAGCAGGTCAAGCTTCCAGGTCCAGATCATCCGATTTCCATCCAGCGCAATCCCTCGCGCGTTGTCGTGTTCGTTGCGGGCCGTGTGATTGCCGATACCCGGAACGCCTTGACGCTCCACGAAGCGGCGTATCCGCCGGTTCAATACATCCCAGGTGTGGACGTTGATTTTTCCCAATTGGAACGAACGGATCACGCCACCTACTGTCCTTACAAAGGTGATTGCAATTACTACAGCGTTCCTGCTGGAGGAAAGAAGTCCGTCAATGCCGTGTGGTCATACGAAGATCCATTTCCTGCTGTTGTGCAGATTAGGGGGCATGTTGCGTTCTATCCAGAGCGGGTAGATGAAATAGCAGAGCGGCTCTCGACGTGAAGAAAGATTGACCGACTCACAAGGAAAAAAATACGGTAGGGAGGTACGTAAGAATGGCTGCACTTCAAGCTAAAACCGCGTTGGTTACAGGAGCTTCACGGGGAATTGGGCGGGCCATCGCATCGGCGCTTGCCGAGGCCGGTGCGCGTGTTCTGGTTCATTACGGCCGTTCCACCCAAGATGCGGAATCGTTAGTCGCCGGCATCCACGCAAAAGGGGGACGCGCGGACGCGATCAAGGCGGACTTGGGAACTCCAGACGGAGCAACACTGCTGGCGAGAAAAGTTCGCTCGATCGTTGGGGAGCGATTGGATGTGCTCGTTTCCAACGCCGGAATCAGCAAGGCTGCAACCATCAAGGATCATACGGTGGAGGATTTTGACAATCTCTTTGCAACGAATGTGCGGAGCCCATTTTTCCTGGTGCAGCAACTGCTGCCCGTCCTCGGTGAGGGCTCGAACATCATCGTGATCTCTTCGATCGGGGCGCACGCTGTAGTTGGGAAGCCCGGTTTGGACAACCCTTCGATCCTTGCCTATGCCTCGACCAAAGGAGCGTTAGAGACTCTGGTCAAGAACTGGGCTGCCATCCTGGGGCCCCGGGGCATCCGCGTAAATGCCGTCGCTCCAGGGGTGATCGACACTGACATGTCGAATTTCACCAAGACCGAAGCAGGCCGGGAGGCAGCGCTCGGAATGCAAGCATTGAAGCGAATCGGCAAGCCGGAAGACATTGCGGACGTCGTTACGTTCCTGGCGTCAGACGCAGCCCGCTGGATAACGGGGGCGAGTATCCCGGTCGACGGTGGGTCGAAGCTCTAAGGATCTGCGGCTTGCCGGCGTCAGCTGGAATTGGCCAGATTAGGAGGAGGTACGGCAAATGGCAATAAAGAAAGTGGTGAGTGAGAAGATCGAATCGAAAAATAAGGCTCTGGTTCTAGAAGCCTTCGACACATTGTTCAACAAGCGTGATTATGCAGCCGCTGAGTTTTTCTGGTCGCCTGACTACATTCAGCACAGCGCTCATATCGCACCCGGCCGCGACGGTCTCTTCAATCTTATCAAGAACATCCCACCGACATTGAAGTACGAACCGGGAACCATCATGGCTGAGGGAGACCTCGTGATCGCGCACGGGCGATTTAGTGGTTTCGGTGCTCCTGTGAATTAGATTGCCGCAGATATTGTGCGCGTTCAAAACGGAATCCTGGTCGAGCATTGGGACGTCATTCAGGATGAAGCGACGGAAGAACAGTCAAAGAGCGGTCGTCCCATGTTCGGAAAGACTTTCCCGACATACAAGTGAGTCGGATTACAACTCAGCAACAACGGAGAAAAACGATGCCGAAAAAGCTCGAGGGCAAGATCGCTGTCATCACCGGCGGCACCGAAGGGATTGGATTGGCTACGGCGAAGCTTTTCGTCAAAGAGGGCGCGTTTGTTTTTATCACAGGCCGTCGGCAGAAGGAACTCGACGAGGCCGTGAAAGCGATCGGGAGCAACGTCTCTGGCGTGCAGGGAGACGTTGCCAAATTGGCCGACCTTGATCGTCTTTATGAGACCGTCGCGAAGACGAAAGGGCAAATCGATATTGTTTTCGCGAACGCCGGGGTTGGCGAATTTGTTCCCTTCGGCGCCGTCACCGAAGAGCATTTCGACAAACTGTTCAACGTTAACGTGAGGGGAACACTGTTCACGGTGCAAAAGGCTTTACCGCTATTGCAGGATGGTGGCTCCATCATTCTCAACGGTTCCGTCGCGAGTGTTAAGGGCACTGCCGCCTTCGGTATCTACGCGGCGAGTAAGGCTGCAATCCGCTCTTTCGTGCGAACCTGGACGACGGATCTGAAGGACCGTCGTATCCGCTCAAACGTAATTAGCCCGGGTCCGATCAATACGCCACTGGTGAGTCGACAATCTCCAGACGTGATTGCTCGGATTGTGTCCACCATTCCGATGGGACGCATGGGAGAGCCCAACGAAGTTGCGAAGGCGGCGCTGTTTCTGGCATCGGATGACTCCAGCTTCGTCACAGGTATTGAATTATTCGTTGACGGCGGCAGGGCGCAGATCTGATCGATCGGAGTGATCGAAAACCCTGAACCCAATGGGCGGCTGAAGACCGTGTCAATCTTAGCTCCGGTGCGCGATTGGCGATTCACGCGCAAAATCATGCACCGACCGCCAACGCGCTCGCATCGAATTTCGCTAGGAGGAAGTGTTATGCAAGCTGCAGTCGTTCCTGCTGTGAATAGTTCGTGGCAGATCAAAGACGTTCCGCAACCTCAACCGGGACCGAATCAGGTGCTGGTGAAAATGCATGCGAGCGGCATCTGCTACACCGACGTACATTTGACACTCGGACATTTCCCCGGACCATTTCCCCGAATCTTAGGCCACGAGCCAGTGGGCGAGATCGTTGCCATGGCTTCCGACGTCACGACGCGGAAGGTGGGCGACCGCGTAGGTACCGCCTGGATTCAATCCACCTGCGGGCGCTGTGAATGGTGCCAGCGTGGCCGCAGAATGTTCTGTCCTTACATGAAGGGCACGGGAATTGAGGCACAAGGCGGCCACGCCGAGTACATGCTGATGAATGCCGACGCAACCTATCTGATTCCCGACAAAGTTTCCTACGAGCAAGCAGCGCCGATCTTCTGCGCGGGCTACACCGTTTACAGCGGGCTGCGCTGGGCCGATCCCCAGCCGCACGAACGCGTGGCCGTGCTTGGAATCGGCGGCCTTGGACATCTTGCAGTGCAGTACGCGAAGGCAGCGGGCTTTGAGACCATCGCCATTTCCCACTCCCCTGATAAGGACAAGTTGATCCACGAGCTCGGCGCGGATGAAATAGTCCGCGACGGAAAGACCCTTGCCGCAGCGGGCGGTGCCGACATCATCCTGAGCACTTCCAATTCGACGAAGTCCATGGTGGACAGCATTCAGGGATTACGGCCAGACGGCCGGCTGATCGCCATGGGCGCGGACGCGGAGCCACTTTCCGTCTCGCTGATGGATCTCATCATGAAGCGCATCCGTATCATTGGCAGTCAGCAGAACGGCCCCGAATATCTCTACGAAGCTCTTGATTTCGTGGCGCAAAGGAAAGTCAAAACGATTGTCGAGACCTACCCATTGGCAGAGGCCGCCAAGGCCTATGAACGGGTTGCGGAGGGCAGGGCCCGGTTTCGCGCCGTCCTCACAATGTAATCGGCGATCCGAATTTTTATACGCGCGAGGTGCAATTCACAGCGATGGACGTTCGGGGTACGGGGAGTAAATATGAGCGGACTGCCTAACAAAGTGGCAGTAGTAACGGGCGCCTCCAAAGGCATAGGCGCCGGGATTGCAACAGCATTGGCCGCTGCGGGAGCGCGCGTGGCCGTCAACTATTCCTCCGACAGGGAGGGCGCCGAACGCGTCGCTCAGGCGATCACCAAAAACGGAGGCGAGGCGATCGCCGTTGGGGCCGACGTGTCGAAGGCCGTAGAGGTCGCGCGGTTATTCAAGAAAGTGGATTCTGCCTTCGGAAGACTGGACGTCTTGGTCAACAACGCCGGGGTATTCCGTTTCGGTGCCTTCGCGGAGATCACGGAACAGAGCTTTCATCTCCACTACGACATCAACGTTCTCGGGGCGATTCTCACCGTGCAGGAGGCGATCAAGCGGTTTGGGGCCGACGGCGGGAGCATCATTAATCTCAGCTCTATCGTCGGCTCGCATCCGGTGCCTGGAGCTCTGCTGTACGCTTCCACCAAAGGCGCCATCGAAACATTGACCAAGGGATTGGCGCTCGAACTGGCGCCGCGGAAGATACGCGTTAACGCCATTGCTCCGGGTCATACAGAAACCGAAGGCAATGTAGCCGCGGGGACTTATGGGGGCGGGGCCGGCGCCGTTCTGGCTGGGAAAACACCGCTCGGCCGGCTCGGCCGCGTCACGGATATCGCGCCGCTGGCAGTGTTCCTGGCATCAGACGAATCAGCCTGGATCACCGGTGAGGTGATTCGTGCCGCAGGCGGTCTCGTTGTGGCTACCTGAGAGCAATGGGCTGGCCTCGAATCTAATTCATGGCCAGCTTTTCCAACCGTTAGCTTTGCACAGCCGGTCGTAATGCAGGGGAGGTCGCAATGCACAAGAACTCTTCGCCGACAGCAGATAAGACTCTGCAGACCTCACCTGAAGCTCCCTTCACAACGTTCATTCAATTGGACGGGAAGTCATCCGCCCGTCCTTGCTCTTCTAGTGTCGATCTCCCTTCAGTCTCTGCCACCATCGAGCTACCAGGTGTGGACAGCAGACAAGCTCATTGCCACATCCATCGTTCACCCGTTTCGCTCCAATGTCATCGATTTCGATTCATAGCCAAGGTGCTGGGCAGGTAGGACTCAGGGCGTCCCCAAACCCGACTTGTTCAGCGCGAAAGTCGAAGGAACTGCCTGGAGATCGAAGCCAAGCTGGTACATGTCGGCAAAAACGACCGCACCGTCCACCCCGACATGGAACGGTTCGTTGCCAAGCGGATGGGCGCCAAAGTGACTGAGGTCGCCAGCAGCCACGTTCCCATGCTCTCCCACCCCGACTTGGTGATTGATGTAATCCGTGCCGCCGCAAATGCAGTTCAAAAAGCCGCGGCGGCAGCGTAGAGCGGGACAAGTGAGGCAGCTCGCGACGTCAGGTGATTTGCTGAACCCATTGCTTCCGCCAGGCCGGAGCCTCGAAGGGGTCCGCGAAGTACTGTGTCTCGTGCACGACCTTACCGTCGCGGAACTCCATAATGCTCACTGTGTATGCCGGCCGCCCCTGGTAAGTGATTGTGTATTCCGTGATCCAGAGATCACCTTTCCCGAGAATTCGCTTAACGTCGAAACCTGACGGCTTGCCGGGATGATGACTCCGCAAGGCCTGCAAATTGCTGCGCCCGAGGATTCGCTCGCCTGACTGGGGATAGTCGCAAATGGCGTCGTCATCGTAAATATCGTGTTCCGCGTTTGCGTCGCCGACTGCCGACGCGTGCCAGTGCGCATTCAGAGCTTCACGTATTTGTTCGTCTTCCATGGGTTCCTCCAGCGTCACTGCTTCGGTTGTTGTTTGGCTCCAATATTCACCTACCTTGTGTGATGTTCTCATCCGCGGCGTCGGCGCACAATGTTGTCGAGACCAGAGGATCCCAGATCTCCGCCGCATGAGGTGAACTGCAACAGCAATGAGACAAACAGAACTCGTAATCCGTCGTTGCGGGAATTCGTGAGGATGCACGAACTCGCAGAAGAGGCGGGAGAAGCCGTCTTGTACCTGCATGATGATTGGGGACGAGAGTGATATGATCCAGCCGCTCGACCCAATTTTTGTTGCCCTCGGGGCGAGAGATGGGTCGTGAAGGACATTCTCTAAGTGGGATGTGGAAATAGACGATTATCCCTTGAGAATCAGGAGTGGGCGCATGGTATTAGTTACAGGCCAGTAAATGAAGCGACGGACCACGTCTGTACAGGATGAACGATATTAAGACGGGAGAGAGAAAAATGTCAGTTTCCTTCGCGAGGGACATTAAACCGCTGTTCAGGCAGATTGATATCGACCACATGAACAAATATAACGTTCTGCTCGACAACTACACCTATATGTCGGATCCTTCAAACGATCACGGCAATGCTCAAGCTGTCGAGCAAAGTCTGACAAACCAATCCATGCCTCCCGGTGGCCCTTACTGGAGCAATGAGCATTTGGTCCTTTACAGGCAGTGGAGAAGCGACGGATATTTGCCTTAAATCAATAATAGTTTCCCGCTCGATCAACGCCTGACGATTGGGCGCGCTGACGGTCGTAGCGCTCGCATCGTGGCTACCGGCTGCGAGACAGGGGCAAGGGGGCAAGGCCGGTTGACCGATACCGCTGAAGAGAACTTGAGGGCGCGGGGCTCATCGAGCTTGTGGCGACCTCTGCGTGTGTCGACCTTCCGCAATCTGTTGGTCGCAGATGTGGTTTCCGATATCGGCACTTTCATGCAGAACGTTGGGGCTGCATGGTTGATGGTGTCACTCGGTGCCGGGCCGATTTACGTCGCGCTCACCCAGACCGCTTCTTCGCTACCATACCTTCTACTGGCCCTTCCCGCGGGCTCTGCCGGCGATATTTTTGACCGCCGCAAACTGGTTCTAGCCACCGAGTCGTGGATGATGGGCGTAGCCCTGCTTCTCGCAGGCTTGACCATCGCTGGTTTCATGTCGCCCTGGCTGCTGCTCGTATTGACGTTTGCGCTCTCCGCCGGAGATGCGTTCGAAACACCGACGTGGCGCGCAATTCTGCCTGAACTGGTGTCCAAGGACGACCTTGCAGCAGCATCGGCGCTTAACGGGATCGAATTCAATCTTGCCCGCGCGGTTGGGCCTGCACTCGCGGGCGCAGTCATAGCCGCAGCAGGTGTCGCCACTGCATTTGTCGTGAACTTCGTGTCGTTCTTCGGCGTCATTCTGGTGGTTGCAAGGTGGAAGAGGCCGATTCGCAAGCGGACCGCGCCACCGGAAACGTTGACCGGAGCGACTGTCGCCGCCATTCGCAACGTCCGCCACTCGCCCACGATCCTCACCGTGGTGGTTCGGACAGGCATAGTCATGTTCTTCTCAAGCGCGCTCTTTGCATTACTGCCGACCGTTGCCCGGAGCGTGAATAAGACCGCAATCGGATACGGGATCTTGCTCGGATGCTTTGGGGCGGGGGCGATTGGCGGCGCATTGTTAATGCAGTCAGCCCGCGCCAGATGGTCCACGGAAGTCGTTGTTTCGACTGGAGTGGTGATGTTGGGGTTGGTGATCGTAGCGATCAGTGGCTTACACAGATTGAGCACACTTGCTCCTGTGATGCTTGTTGGCGGTGCGGCCTGGGTAACTTTCATTTCCCTGATCAGCGCTCTGGTGCAGAACCTTGCCCCGGACTGGGTACGAGCGCGAGTGCTTGCAATCTTCATCCTGGTTTATCAGGGGAGCTTCGCTCTGGGAAGCGCAGCTTGGGGCGTGGTAGCCCAACGAGCAGGCATCCGAATCGCTTTTGTTTGTGCCGGCGTTGGAACAATCGCGAGTCTGATGTTCGTGCTCTACGCAAAACTTCCTGAGTCGACCGCGGATCTTAGTCCGTGGAACCACTGGCGCATGCCGGTTGTCCTCAGAGAGGCTACAGCCGACCTTCACCGGGGACCGGTGTTGGTTACGGTCGAATACACGGTCATTCCAGAACGCGAGGCGGAGTTCGTGGCGGCGATTCACCAATATGGTCGCATACGACGTCGCGATGGCGCATATCGATGGGGGATATTTCGTGACACCGAAGTCGCGGATCGATATCTGGAGATATTTCTCGTGAATTCATGGGCAGAACATCTGCGTCAACACGAACGGCAGACCCAAGCGGACCGCGAAGTGGAGCAACGCTTATCCAGTTACGTCGCCGCCGACCCGAAGGTACGTCATCTGATCTACGCGAATTCGATAGAAACATAGCCGGGAAAAGACGGCTGCGCCCCGCTTTGCCGCACCTACGCTCCGGTGCTTGATCGCGCGAATGGCCGCTAAAAAGAAAACCACGAAGAAGGCGAAGAAAACCCGCGTCGCGTTACGATCGCGTTAGCCGAAAATATCCGGCACTTAACATCCTGATCACAATACCGGCGTCATCAGGGCAAAGGCGGCCTGGATGACATCGGCAGGGAAATCGAGACCAACCTCGTAGGACCGGTGCGCATCGTGAAGCAGTTCCTGATTCTGTTGAAAGCGCAACCGAACGTGGCAATCGTCAACGTATCGTCAGGGCTTGCCTTGTCCCCCTGCTTAAATATGCCTTGACACGTATATGCTATATGGAGTATATAAAGGGAGTGGAATCTGTATTCGAAATCATTGCGGAGCCGAACCGCCGTGCGATATTGAGCCTACTGGTCTCGTCCCAACAATCGGTGGGAGAGATCGAGCGTCAACTTCGTATGACGCAGCCGACCGTGTCCAAGCACCTGCGAGTGCTGCGAGATGCTGGTTTCGTGGAGTCGACAGTGGATGCACAACGCCGTCTCTATCGGCTGAAACCTGAACCATTTCAGGAGTTCGATGCCTGGCTGGCTCAATTCCGCCGGTTCTGGTCCGCTCACATCGATGCTCTCGAACGCCACCTTGATCGCATGGATAAGGACCGCATGGATCAGTCAACCCCAACGAAAAGGAAGACTACTAAGGAGAAGACGCCGCGGCCCAAACCGCGAATGTAACAAAGGAGAAACGAAATGAAAATCAAAGTGACCAGCCTATACGTGGACGACCAGGACAAGGCCCTGCGCTTCTATACGGAAGTGCTCGGGTTTGCAAAGAAGACGGACTTTTCGCAGGGGCCATATCGCTGGCTGACCGTGGCCTCGCCCGAGGAGCCGGATGGTACGGAGCTTCAGCTAGCGCTGAACAATAACCCCGCAGCCAAAGCGTATCAGCAGGCGATCTTTCAACAAAACCAGCCCGCGGCTATGTTCTTTACCGACGACGTCAAGGACGACTACGAGCGGATCAAGGCACGCGGCGCCGAGTTCACGATGCCGCCCACCGACGTGACCGGCTCGACCATTGCGATGCTGAAGGACACGTGCGGCAACCTGATTCAACTCACCCAGCTGGCACGCTGGTAGGACGACCGTTGAGGAAAAGAACATGACTTATCACGAGCAATACACAACGGGACCGGCCAGCGCCGCGCAGTTGTGCCGGTTATGGTCCGCTCACGTGGATTCTCTTGAACGGCACCTCTCAGCCAACACGTGGGCACTGGCGGCCGTCACTGTGGCGCTGATCGTGTATCCGATTGCACGGATCGTGATTCCCGCCATTCTCCATGGCATTGTGCCCGATGCGGTTCGGACCGTGCTCACGTTGATCTGAGTTCGACCGGGGTACTGCGGCAAAATCACATGCACGGTGCGCTCGCTCGTGAGGATTGTCGAGTTCAGTTCACCTGGTGGCGTGTTATTACAACTAGGGGAAGAAGATGACCGAACCTCAGATGTATGAACCAGGTCCCGCCAACTTGGCGCGGGTACTAAAAGACGGAGAGAAGTGGACGCTCATTCTCGTCCGAGAACTGCGTCACGCGCCGGCGAAAGTCTGGGAGGCTCTGACCGACCCGGCGCAGTTGCGCGAGTGGGCTCCCTTTGTGACCGATGGGAGCCTGGGTGCGGTGGGAACGGTGAAGCTTACCTGGGTGGGAGCACCCAAACCGATCGAGACAAAAGTGACGCGAGTCGAAGCTCCCAAGGCGCTGGAGTACGGCGATATGAAGTGGGAACTCGAGACCTCTGGCGGTGGCACGCGCCTGACGCTGTGGACCAAGATCAATCGCGGCTTCGTGTCCATGGGTGCTGCCGGGTGGCACATTTCTTTCGATGTTCTGGATCACCTTCTCAGCGGAACTCCCATCGGCCGCATCGCAGGTGGCGATGCTATGAAGTTCGCCGGCTGGCAGCGGCTGAACGCGGAGTACGCCAAGCAGTTCGGCGTGAAAGCGCCCAACTGGCCGCCCAATGCACCGAAGCGTTGAAGTGTGAACATAAAGATGAACAGGATCGTGGCCCAGAAAGATAGTTCAACCAAAAAGGAGGAAAAGATGTCTTACGTCAATTCAGTGACGACGCGCCTGCAGAAGCCGGCCCGTGCCGCACTCAAGACGACTCGCAAAGCGAAGACTATGAATGCTGCGCTTTGGATGCTGCAAGTGCTTTGGGGCGTCTTCTTTTGCTTCACTGGCTTCGGCAAAATCATGTGCTACAGGGCGGACGTATGGAACCATACGCTCCATCAACCCGTGGCATGGTTCTCCGCCGTGCCGCAAGGACTGTTCGTCTTCATCGGTATCTGTGAGTTTCTTGGAGGTGCCGGCCTGATCTTGCCGGCGATGACCGGAGTCAAACCGAAGCTTGTGCCATTTGCTGCCATCGGCTTGACCGTGGTCATGATCCTCGCTGCGGCATTTCACATCATGCGCGGCGAGTACAGCTTTTTCTTGCCCATGAATCTGGTGCTGGGAGGGGTCGCCGCATTCATCGCCTACGGGCGGTTGATGGCTAGGCCTATAGCGGCGCAGTCGATCAGCACCCTCGGCCTGGTTACAGGGATCGCGGTTCTCGGGACGCTGGCTCTCGCCGGTTTTGTTCCGATCTGGTATCAGGTGAGGCATACTCACTAGCGGAACTCCCATCGGAAGCATGGGATTGAGACAGAACGTAGGTGCGACCGCCATCGGCAATGCAAGGAGAAGGATATCGACAGTAACTCTGCGCGTGGTTGCAAGCCTTAATGGCTTCATCGCCAAAAAAGACAACAGGGTTTCACAGGATGCTCCACATAAAAGACATTTTCGAAGCAGTTATATCTGGCGGGAGTGGTCCCCTGGGTTTTGGCTTGAGTGGGCGATCAGTCCTTCGTATAGTGCCTGCATGCGCTCGATCTGGCTGCTTCTGTGTCTGATTGTTCTGGCGTTCTGCGGGGTGGCCTATGCCGCCTACCTGTCCTGGCGGAAGATGAGTGTCGGCAAACGGATTATGGGTGTATTGATGCTGTCGCCACACTTTCTGCTTGTCGTCTGTATTGTGGTGTCATTGCTATGTGGCCACCCCCCGCAAGGATCGCGTTGTTTCAACACACAGTTTCTGTGTAGCGTTCTCCTGGTTTTCTTTCTGCCCCTTCCAGCTTTGGTAGGGACATTAGCGGCGCTCATAATGTTTAAACGCGCTCGCATGGTTTTGTAAGCTTTAATCGTAGCCCCGTGTCTCCCCACTCTAAATTTCGCAAAGAACGCGAAATTTAGAATGGGCCAGCCTCCTGCCACTTGCGGAGGTTGCAACCGTACGCTGAGGGCAGCTAAATTAGGAGTTGCACATGAAAAAGTCCATCGCAGTAGAACCTGCCTCTGCATTCATCTCTCCTTCAGCCTTTATTGATGAAAAGATCAAGAAGCTGGGAGACTGGCGCGGGAAGATGCTCGCGAAAGTGCGCGAGATCATACACGAAGCAGACCCAGAGATTGTCGAAGAGCGGAAGTGGGTCAAGCCGACATCGCCGGGGACTCCTGTCTTTTCCCACGGCGGCATCGTCTGCACGGGAGAGACGCATAAGAACGTCGTCAAGATGACTTTTGCCAAGGGAGCCGCATTGAAGGATCCTTCCGGTCTATTCAACTCCAGCCTCGAGGGCAATGTCAGGCGCGCCATCGACATCCACGAAGGCGACAAGATCAATGAGGCGGCCCTGAAGGATCTCATCCGCACGGCAGTAGCGCTCAATCGCAAGGGACAGAACAAGCCGAAGCCTAAGCCCCGGCGAAAACCACCGCTCTAAATTTCGCAAAGAACGCGAAATACAGAGTAAGGCACCCGTCCGGCCCTGCGACCGCCTCTTCAAAGTCAGAGGACAGATTTCGGTTGACACTGCTCGTTATCGTTTTATAATCATTCTCATCCGATAATTATGCGCCTCACCCATGAACAGTTCCGTGCGCTGGCCGCGAAGCACGGTTTGCCGGTCACCCACCAGCGCCAGGTGGTTTATGAGGCGGTGATCGCTTCCCACGGGCACTATTCCCCGGAAGACATTTACGCCGCGGTCCGTCGCCGCATTCCATCCGTTTCTCTCGCCACGGTCTACAACAATCTGCGGCTTTTTATCGAATGCGGGTTGCTGCGGGAGGTCACTCCTCATGCGTCGACGTTGCGGGTGGACGGCAATCTCAAACCTCATCATCATCTGGTCTGCTCCCGGTGCAAGTCGGTGCAGGACATTGAAGGAGAGTTCATCGATTTCAAACGGCTGTCCCGGCATCTGCCGGACGGCTTTGATCTGACGCAGCCCTTAGTCGAGGTCTTTGGCCTCTGCCGCCGGTGCAGCGCCAAAAAATAATTTCTTACGCAGTACTCAATCAGTATTGGAAGGACGGAAACATATGGAAAATACGCTCGCGACCTCATCAGGAAGTGTTTCTCCCGAAACTAAAGACAAAAGCACCCTGCCCGAAGCCAAGTGCCCGTTTAACCACGGTGCTTCCGCGCCTACCAACCGCGACTGGTGGCCGAATCAGGTGAACGTGAATATCCTGCATCAGCATTCTTCGCTGTCCGATCCGATGGGCAAGGAATTCAACTACGCGGAAGAGTTCAAGACGCTCGATCTGAGTGCCGTGATCAAGGACTTGAATGCCTTGATGACGGACTCGCAGGAATGGTGGCCCGCCGACTTTGGGCACTATGGGCCGCTGTTCATTCGTATGGCGTGGCACAGCGCCGGCACCTACCGTATCGGCGATGGCCGCGGCGGGGCTGGAGCCGGGCAGCAGCGCTTTGCGCCGCTCAATAGCTGGCCCGACAACGTGAACCTCGACAAGGCACGCCGGTTGCTGTGGCCGATCAAGCAGAAGTATGGCCGGAAAATTTCGTGGGCCGACCTCATGATTCTCGCCGGCAACGTCGCCCTCGATTCGATGGGTTTCAAAACGTTCGGTTTTGGCGGCGGCCGCGCGGACGTCTGGGAGCCCGAAGAGTTGAACTGGGGACCGGAGGGCACGTGGCTGGCAGACGAGCGCTACAGCGGCGACCGTGATCTTCAGAATCCGCTCGCTGCCGTGCAAATGGGCCTGATCTACGTGAATCCGGAAGGGCCGAACGGCAAGCCGGATCCCATCGCTGCCGCACGCGATATCCGAGAGACGTTCGCCCGCATGGCAATGAATGACGAAGAAACAGTTGCGCTCATTGCCGGAGGACATTCATTCGGCAAAACGCACGGCGCCGGCATTCCCGCGGATTATGTGGGCGCCGAGCCAGAGGGTGCCGGCATCGAGGATCAAGGGTTTGGCTGGAAGAACAAACTTGGCAAAGGTCACAGCGGAGACACGATCGGCAGCGGCCTGGAAGTCATTTGGACCACAACGCCTACAAAGTGGAGCAACAACTTCTTCACGAACCTGTTCAGCTACGAATGGGAACTGACGAAGAGCCCGGCCGGCGCAAGTCAGTGGACACCGAAAAATGGCGCAGGCAACGGCACAGTGCCGGATGCGCACGATCGCTCAAAGAGCCATGCACCGTCTATGCTGACGACGGACCTCGCGCTGCGGTTCGATCCTGCATACGAAAAGATTTCACGGCGCTTCTACGAGCATCCGGAACAGTTCACAGATGCGTTTGCGCGGGCGTGGTTCAAGCTGACGCATCGCGACATGGGGCCGATCCCGCGATACCTTGGGCCGCTCGTACCGAAGGAACCTCAGATCTGGCAAGATCCCGTTCCCGCCGTGGATCATCCATTGATCGGGGAGCAGGATATTGCAGCTTTGAAGGCCAAGATCCTCAACTCCGGACTGTCGATCTCCCAACTGGTCACGACTGCTTGGGCATCGGCGGCGTCGTTCCGCGGATCCGACAAGCGCGGTGGGGCGAACGGGGCGCGCATTCGCCTCACGCCACAAAAAGATTGGGAAGTGAACCAGCCGGTCGAACTGGCCAAGGTTCTGCCGAAGCTGGAAGCGATCCAAAAGGAGTTCAACAGCTCGCAGTCTAACGGGAACAAAGGGAAGAAAGTCTCGCTTGCCGACCTGATCGTTCTTGGCGGCGGCGCAGCCGTGGAAGAAGCTGCGAAAAGGGCCGGACACGAAGTGAAGATTCCGTTCTCGCTCGGACGCACGGATGCTTCACAGGAGCAGACCGATGTTCACTCCTTCGCGGTAATGGAGCCGAAGGCTGACGGCTTTCGCAACTATCTCCGACGCGGACAGAAACTGTCGGCCGAGGAGTTGTTCGTGGATCGGGCGCAGTTGCTGACACTGACTGCCCCCGAGATGACGGTTCTAATCGGCGGCATGCGCGCTCTGAATGCAAACTTCGGGCAGGCCAAACACGGTGTCTTCACCGACCGCCCCGAAACGCTGACTAATGATTTCTTCGTCAACTTGCTCGACATGAATACGAAGTGGCAGGCCTCTACCACAGTCGAAGGCGTTTCCGAAGGCCTGTTAGAAGGGCGTGACCGGAAGACGGGCAAAATCAAGTGGACCGCCACGCGGGTCGATCTTTTGTTTGGTTCGAACTCCCAACTCCGGGCGCTCGCAGAAGTCTATGCATGTGACGACTCGAAAGAATCGTTCGTGAAGGACTTTGCGGCTGCGTGGAACAAGGTCATGAATCTTGATCGCTACAATCTCGCCTGAGGTCGTTTAGCAAAAGAGCAATGAAATTGGTATGAACTCCAGCAGTGGGCTACTTTCATTTCAAAAGTAGTCCACTATCCTATCCTCATTCCGAGTTATTTTGGATCGGGAAAACCGCAGTTCGTCCCATAGCTTGGTTGGCGTGGTACATTTGCGTGCGATTATCCTGTCTAATCCATCGTAGCCGTTGATTCCGATCTACTCGGGCGGCACACGCTTATGCACGCAACCATTCTCACCGCATTTTTTGGGTTCTCTCGCACAGTGGTTTCGATGTGCGGCGCCGGCATCCTGTTTTTCCTGATCGCTCTGTGGGCTGCGAAGACCGATATTGCGCGGGCCGGCGGTATCGACAAGATCGTAGCCTTGAGCAATTTGTGTTTCGCCGTCCCCTTGGCGGTCTTCGGCGCGCTGCATCTCTCGGCTGCCGAATCCCTCACGCCCATGGTGCCCTCATATATGCCGTGGCGGTTGTTTTGGGCGTATTTCTTCGGCTTTGCGCTGCTGGCCGCGTCTTTGAGCATTGCCACAAAAATTCAGGTGCGCTGGTCCGGCCTGTTGTTCGGGATCGCGATGTTTCTTTTTGTAGCGATGTTGGACATCCCGGGATCTCTTGCCAACCCAAGAGACAGGTTTGGATGGACGCTTACCCTCCGCGAAATGGCGTTCGGCGCCGGAGGCTGGATTCTTGCGGGAAATGCGATGCGCTGGCCAGACAAAAGCAAGCTCATAACCGTGGGCCGCGTAGTGCTCGCGATCACCGCAATATTTTATGGGGTTGAGCATTTTCTGCATCCAGCGAACGTCCCCGGAGTACCGCTTGAAAAACTGATGCCCGTATGGATTCCCGCGCGACTGCTCATTAGCTATCTGACGGGCGCAATTCTCTTCGTTGCCGGGGCAGCCATGCTGCTTGCCAGGAAAATGCGCATAGCGGCAACGTACCTCGGGGGCTGGCTTGTGCTGCTGGTCTTATTCATTTATGGGCCGATCCTGATCGCGGCGCTGGCCGACCCGGGCACTGACGTCCAAGTTGAGGGGATCAATTATTTCTTCGACACGCTGCTGTTTGCCGGAACAATTCTCGTGCTCGCCAGCGCGACGCCACGCACGGATTAAGATGCCGTTCGCAACCGGTTACGAAACTCTGTGCGAATAGCCAATCTCGCTATTTTTCGATTATCGCTGATTGCGAAAATAGTGCGAAACGCTGTTTCCGTCCCCTCAAAGGGCTTCGCGGGTCTGGGTTAGCAATGCGGTAAGAGAATCTCAAATTTTGCTGTCCGTGAAAAGAATAGGGCAATTCCTTGGCTTGTCAGCGAAGGTTCAGATCCACGTAGTGGCTGAAGCTGGAGAGCGAAACTTGATCGCCGCCGGGAAGATAAAAACCGAACTTGCCGGAGGAGAGATTTGTGCCGGCTTCGGTCCAGCGGTCGAGGACTGTCCAGACGTCGCCTTGTTTGATCTGGTGAACGATTTCGGTGGGACTTACACGAATCTGCACGGTGCGGAAGCTCTTCTTTTCACTCTTGTGAGGGAGTTTCAGGTCGTTGGTTTTTTCGCCGTTGCGAATTACCGTACGATAGAAATTGTTGTCGTCAATCTGAAAGAGATCGTAGTTGTTCGGGTCGGAGTAGTTGAGCACCCACTGCAGCCGGTGGCCCTTGTTGAGCATGGCAGAAAAGATGAATGTGCCCGACGTGGGCGAAACGCCATACAGCACAAAATCGCCGCCTTTGCGCGTGAACGATCCCTTGTCTTGCTTCCAACTTGCGGGATCGTCCCACTTCGACATGCCGCTCGGGGCCAACTGCAAATCCAGACTCCGCGACTGACCGGCGGCTACTTCCACGGTTGACGTTCGGATAAAGTTATCCGCAGTGCGAGTGGAAAGAGTGTAAGAGCCGGCTCCCAGGCTCAACGGAGTGCCGCTGGTCACTTTGGCCGGCGGTTCGGAACCTTTGCTCAGAGTCACTTGAGCATCGGGTGGAGAAAACGTAATTCGTAACTCGGCCGGAGCTGCTTCCAAAGCTACATCTGCGCTGGTAAGCGAAACGGCCGCTCCCGCGACGAAATGTTTCTTAACCTGTCTCGGCTTGAATCGGTCCTTGCGAAGTTCGATTACGTGATCTCCGGGACTAACCGAAGAGAAGTTATAACTGCCGTCAGGCTGTACTGATCCACCTGCGGCCTGGTCAATAAATACAGCGGCTCCGGGAAGTGCTCCGTGGATCGAGAGGGAAGCCATGTGCGCCATGGGCTGAAGATTGAATACGAGCCTGGCTTCTTCGCCTTTATGTATCGTAATTTTCTGTTCAGGTACTTCATCGAAGCCGTCTTTTGCGACGCGAACTGTGTAGTCTTTCGGCGCCAGGTTCGGTATGCGCAGGCGTCCGTTGTGCATTGCATGAGGCAGAATTTTTCCGTTGAGAAAGACTTTGGCCTTGTCCTGCCCGGAAACTACGACGAGGGTTCCGACATTCTGTCCGGATTCCAAAAATGTGGCGAGCGATGGGGCGGCGTCGACTTCAATGGGAAGTTTGTATTGGTCGCCGCCCTGAATCAGAGTTAATTCATGCGCTCCGGTGGTGACGGAGGAAAGATCGACTCCGTCAGAGGTCAGAGCGAGCGCCGGTTGTCCATCAAAACTCAGTTTCGCCGACGAATTACTCGAGTAGACGTGGACGTGGTCGCCCATGCTGCTGACAACGACAGCCAGAATTCCTTTCGCCGTGAGGGCCCCTTTTACAACAGGCAACGCGCCTGTGGCGGCCGAGAATGTGAACGACGCACCGCCCGCAGGTCCGGCGAATTTTATGGCGTGATCTCCGGGTGGAACCTTATCCATCGCCCATTGCGCGTCTTGAAGGTCCGCCGGAGGAGCGTCATCGAAAGATACTTTTCCTGTTCCCGTGTCAGAGGAGAGTTTGAATCCGGCGGAAGCGGGTTCGGCTGGTGCCGCAACCGGCAGCGGTTGCGTAGCTGTCTCTTGCGGTGGAAGCGCTTCCGGTGCGGGCGCAGTCGCTGTTTGCTTATGTCCTCGCGCGAAAAGCCAAATTATCAACACAAGTAGAATGACTGCTGCCGCCGCAATCATCTTTCCGACGTTGGAACTCTGAACGGGGAGGCGACTGGGTGGCCCAGCACTGCTTTGCTTGTTCGCGGGTTTTGTCGAAGGAGGCTTTGCAGGCGCGGTTTGTGGAGCCGAGTTCTTCGCGGTAACGGGCGCAGGCACGGGAACTTTCGGTGGAGGGGCCGGGACTGGAGATACAGCGGTCGCGTCTGGTGAAGTGTGCGAGGGAGAATCGATTTCCATCGTCGCAGGAGCCGCGAACGACAAGGTTGCACTGCCGGAACTTGCGTCCTGACTCGCTCGTGTCCCGGTAACTCCCGGAAGACTTAGCTTTTCCAAAACGCCATTCACGGTCGACAAAAGTTCTTCATCGTCCACGTATTTGTCCGCGAGTTCGCGGGCGCGCGAGGCCAATGCCTGCTTGGCTTCGGGGTCAGCCGCGGACGGAATGTCACTCTCCAATCGCCGCAGTTCTTCCAGATCGCGCCTGCGAGTTTGGCGTTTTTGCGTCTGCAAGTCGCGCTGCACCGTTTCTTGAATCTGGATTAGACGCGGTTCGCGCGGATAGGTCGAAAGTCCTTCTTCAACGCGCGATAGCGCTGCCGCCAGTTCTCCGGAACCTTGCAGCTTGCGTGCCTGCGAAACGCAATCGCCCACAAAGCTTTCGCGCTTCTGGTCGAGAATCTGAGTACGCAGCGTCTTCGCCATCGGATGCGACGGATTCAGGTCGAAGGCTTCTCGCGAAAGTTTCTCCGCTTCCTGCCAGTCGCTTTCGACGATCGCGTGGGCGTGTTCCACCAGGGCATTGGCCAATACGGCCCGCGACAGGGAATTGTTTTCATCCAATTCATAGGCCTGTCGTAATAGCTGAATGCCCTCCTTTGATTTCTCCTGCCCGCAAAGGTCTTGCCCTTCGGTCATCAGCCGCTGGGCTTCGGTTTTGCGCTGAACGCCCTGCTGCGCCAGCTTTTCCAGTTCCTGCAATTCTGTGTCGTTGGGATATTCGACGACCGCACTTTGTAAGAGATCGAAGGCATGCGCGTAATCGCCGGAGTGGAGACACGAATCGACCTGTTCAATCAGCTTGGACTTTGCTTCAATACGGACCTGCTGGTCACGTCGCTTCTGCAGGCGTTCCACTTCAAACTTCAGGCCGGGATATTGGTTATAGATAGTCCGCAGAATTTCCCAATCGTTCAGCGCGTCGCCGAAGGCTCCCTGTTCCTCGTGCAGATGAGCGCGAGAGACGATGGAGTTTACCAAGTCACGTTTGTCCTGTACGAGGCTTAGTGCCCGTTGGAAGTGCGATTCGTCGGGATGAGCGTCGAGCGCTTCGCGCAGAATGTTGACGCGCTTGTCGAGATCTGGTTCGCCTTCCACCTGACGGTCGACAGATGCGATCAGCGCAGAGAGTTCCTGCCGCTGTTGTTCTTCGATGTCATAACGCAACGCCTGGAAAATCGCATTGGTCGGATACTTGGCCAGATAGTCTTTGCACAGCGTGCTTGCCTTGGCAAAGTTATGGTCCGCCAGATATTTCCGCGCCTCCGCGTATGCCGTGTTCATGGCATCGTGCTCGGAGCGCACTTCGTTATAGAAGCTCTGGTAACTGGCTCCGCTCTCGCGGTTCATTGTGTCGGGAGCGCGGCGGTCCAGTTCGAGCACGACGCCCAACTTGGCCAGCGCGCTGCTGACGTCGCCTTTATGCCAGGCGTCCATGGCGGCGCGATGAATCTGTTCTTTTTCCTGCCGGACTTTCTTGTAGTCCTGCTCCTGCCGGTCTACATCCGCCAGCAACTGAAGAGCACGGGCCTCGCGGGGACGCAGTTGCAGCACATTTTGCAGCGCCTCGCGCGCATGCGGATACGCGTGATTGTCGATGTGCTGCCGCGCCAGGCGATACCAACCTTCGATTTGCTTCTCGCTGCGGCGATTTTCAATTTTGCTCTTCAGCGCAAGAGCCGTCGCATTGTCCGGCTCAATCTGCAAAGCTTCCTGCAATTTCTGCAAGGCCAGCGGGTCTTCTTCTTCTTCAAATCGCGCGCGTGCGGCATCCAGCAACTGTGCTAAAGTTTTCCGGCGGACTGCATTATCGAGCTGACGGCGAAGCGATCCGATCGCCGTGTCCATATGGCCTTCGGCTTCCAACTCGCCAAGAATTTCTCCGGCAAACTGAAAGTCGCCTTCCTCCAGTGCTTTGGTCGCGCGCTGCACGCGCGGGCGCGTGCGTTCGGGATCGAAGAACTCAATCGGCTCGTTGCGCAACGCCTTGCCTAAACTTTCGCCGAACTCTTTCGCGCTCGCGAAGCGATGCCACGCCTGCTTGGCCATACCTTTGTGTACAACGCGGCCAATCGGCAGGTTCACGGTGGAATTCACTTCGGATGCTGGGGGAGCGCTCTGATTCAGGATTGCGTCTACAACTTCATCGGCGCGGCTGCGCTGGAAAGGATGCCGGCCGGTGAGAGCTTCATAACAAACCACGCTCAATGAAAAAACGTCTGACGCTGCCGACAACGGCTTCAACTGAATCTGTTCCGGCGACATATAAAGAAGAGTGCCCTTTTGCGCGCGCGTGGTATGGCTGTCGGCCATGTGCGCCACGCCGAAATCGATGATCTTCACCGAGTCGTCTTCCATTACAAAAATGTTGCTGGGCTTCAGATCGCGGTGTACCAGACCGCGTTCGTGCGCCGCCTGCAAACCACGGCATGTCTGGGAGATGATTTCGATGGTGCGCTCGACGGTCAGGCGGTGACTCGCTTTGCGGATGAAGTGATCCAAGGTTGTGCCGGGCAACAGTGGCATCACAAAGTAAGGTTTTTTCTTGCCGTCCTCTTCAAACTCTCCGATGTCGAAGATTTCGACGATGTTGGGATGGCTCATTGAGGCGAGCACATCGCATTCCTTGTAGAACAGCTGCAGGGATGCGGGGTCGGGAATATCGAGGATGGTCTTGACCGCAACTTCGCGGCGCACAACCGTGTCGTAGGCGCGGTAGACGAGGCCCATGCCGCCTTGGCCGAGGATTTCCCTCACTTCATAGCGGCCAGCCAGTTTTTTGGGTGATCCCGGATTCTCCATGGCGCGCCCATGCAGGGCTCAGGCATTTTACCGCTTTTGGGGGGGAAATTGCGGCGTGCAAGTTTCTGCACTCATCGGTGAAAACGGCCATGCTGCGATGGTCCGCTGGATGGCGCTGCTGCTGGCCCTTGGTAATTTGAAGCTCAATCAATGATCGGCAAAGATGCGGATGTGATGCTGGCTCCCCCCAACACCCGCCGCTGGCAGCGTTTGCCCGCAGATTTTCCGGTTCGAGTTGTCACTGCCCGAGGTTTCTCGACGACCGTCATTCCGGGCCGAGGTACGGAGCTGAGTCAGGGCGGCATGGTCCTGTATGCCGGGGCATTGCTGAATCCGGGCGACGTTTTGGAAATTCAGTTTGACACCGCCTGTCACTCAAAAACGACCGCGATTGTGCGTTCGCGCGACGGTTTCTGTTTTGGGCTGGAGTTTCTTGCGCCGCTTCCGGCGTAGCCACCGGCAAGGCCGCCACGAGAGTATTGCGATTCCTACCGTTGTCCTTAAGATAGCAATGCCTGGCCGCCTGGATCCGCGGCGCTACCCAAATTCCTGGAAGTTGTTTAGCATTCACTTGCAGGTTCGGTGAGGAGCCTTGCCATGCACTTCGAACAGTTCTATCTAGGATGTTTGTCGCACGCTTCCTACATGCTGGCTTCGGACGGAGAGGCGATCGTAGTCGATCCGCAGCGCGATGTGGAGATTTATCTCCAGGCGGCGAAAGAGCATTCGGTCGCGATACGGCACATTTTTGAGACCCATCTTCATGCCGATTTTGTCTCCGGCCACAAAGAACTGGCGGTGCGGACTGGAGCGAAGATTTATATGGGGTCGCAAGCGGGTGCGACCTTTCCTCATGTGGCGGTCCACGATGGGTTTGAGTTGAAGGTGGGCAAGTTGTCGATCGGTGTGGTGGAGACGCCGGGACACACGCCGGAAAGTATCTGCCTGGTGGTCACCGATCAGGAAAAATCTTCTCACGGAGAATCTGAACCCCCCTGGGCGGTCCTGACCGGGGATACGCTTTTTCTCGGCGATGTCGGTCGCCCGGACCTCTCCAGGCAATATAGTCCCACGCAACTGGCGGGCATGCTTTACGACAGCCTGCACAATAAACTGCTGACGCTTCCCGACAGTGTTCTCGTGTATCCGGCGCACGGAGCTGGGTCGCTGTGCGGTCGCAATATGCGGGCGGAGCGCTCGTCGACCATTGGGACCGAGCGGCTGACGAACTACGCGTTGCAGATCAAAACGAAAGAAGAGTTTGTGAAGCAGTTGACGGCGAATTTGCCGGCGCGTCCGGAATATTTCTCACAGGATGCGGAGATCAACCGTTCAGGAGCAGCGGCTTTGTCGGAATTGCCGGAAATTCCTGCTATTGATGCCCCAGAGTTGAAAGCGCTGCTGGAACAGGGCGAGGTCGCCGTCGATATTCGGACTGGCGAAGAATTTTGCGCCGGACATGTGCCGGGATCGATCAACATTGCACTTTCGGGACAGTTTGCTTCGTGGGCCGGCGCGATCCTGGGTTTGGGATCGCGGCCGGTGCTGATTGGCGATTCGGGCGATCAAATCTCTGAGGCGCGCATGCGGCTGGCGCGGATCGGGATGGAGAATATTGCGGGCTATTTGCGGGGAGGAATCCGCGGTTGGGAGGAAGCTGGGCTCGCGCTGGCAAAGACCGCTGAAATCAATGTGAACGAACTTAGCCAGCAGTTGCTCCAGGGCAAAGTGCAGGTACTCGATGTGCGCCGCGAAGCGGAGTGGGAAGGTGGACATATTGAGGGGGCAAATTGGTGGCCGCTGGATAATTTCAGAATTTCGCCGCCGGAAATCGACGGCGACATGCCGGTTGCGGTTCACTGCAAGGGAGGGTATCGCAGTATGATCGCTTGCAGCCTGTTGCAGCGGGCAGGCTTTCGCAACGTCATCAACCTGACGGGTGGATTTGATGCCTGGCAGCAAGCGAAGCTGCCGGTGGCGATCGAGAAACCGGTCGGCGTGTGAGGTGGTCAACGGAAAACGGAGTGTATAAGAATTGAAGACTAAGAAGCTGGCTCAGTCCTATCGCATCGACAGCGGGAAGCATTTTCAACTGAAAGATTACGATCCGGCGGACACTGCGAACTTGCATTCAAAAGAGCATGCGGAAGAAACTCTGCAACAGGACATTGCCAAAATGGCTGAGTTGCAGGACAAGCTTTACGCACAGGATCGCTGGTCCTTGCTACTGATTTTCCAGGCGATGGATGCAGCGGGCAAAGACGGCGCAGTCAAGCACGTGATGTCGGGCGTGAATCCAGAGGGTTGTCAGGTGTACTCGTTCAAGGCGCCTTCGGACAAGGAATTGCAGCACGATTTTCTATGGCGCACGACGTGTTGTCTGCCGGAACGTGGACACATCGGAATTTTTAACCGGTCGTATTACGAAGAGGTGCTGATTGTTCGCGTGCATCCAGACGTGTTGAAGGCTCAGAGGAATCCGCCGTCGCTGATGACGAAACATATTTGGGATGAGCGCTTCGAAGATATCAGGCATTTCGAGCAGCACATGGCGCGAAATGGCACAGTCATCCGCAAGTTCTTTCTTCATCTTTCGAAGAAAGAACAGAAACAGCGTTTTCTGGCCCGGCTGGATCATCCGGAGAAAAATTGGAAATTTTCGGCCGCTGACGTACACGAGCGTGAGTGCTGGGACGACTACCAGAAAGCTTATGAAGAGATGATCCAAAACACCGCCACCAAACACGCGCCTTGGTATGTAGTTCCCGCCGATAACAAGTGGTTTACGCGGCTGGTGATATCTGCCGCAGTGGTGGAGGCGCTCGAAGAAATGGATCTTGCTTATCCCACGGTGGACGCGGAGAAGTGCAAGCAACTCGACGCCGCAAAAAAAGAGTTGATGAAGAAAGGTGGCCGATGATCGGTGGCAATCGGTGGCCAGTGATCACTGGACAGTGCCAGCGGGGCGGGTTGTGTCACCACTAGCTGGCGATTAACCGGTAGTGGCTCAACTGAGCCACTACCGATTAACCACTGCTCTTTCAAGAATCTCTTCACAGGACTACCATTCTCAGTGCAACTTTCCGGGAGAAATCTCCATCATGGGCAATAAAGGGCTTTGCAGAGAAAAAATCATGCCTGCACCGATTTCCTTGTCGGTACGTCTGGCAATTGTGATCTTTTCAACCTTGGTCATAAGCACCGCTTTCGCTCAAACCAAGCCCGACCGGCAATCCAAAGCGGTCAAGCCCACGCAGAGCGAGCCGTCCAACGCCACGACTGCAGCCGATCAGAACGCTGCTGAAAAGAAAGAGGAGCCGGATAAGCCCGAAGAGAAGCCCTTCAAAGGAATGAAATACCGTTTGATCGGGCCGTTTCGCGGCGGACGCTCTTTGACCGCGGCGGGAATCCCCGGCGACCCCACGACGTATTATTTCGGCGCAACCGGCGGTGGTGTATGGAAGTCGACCGATGGCGCGATGACGTGGACATCCGTATTTGACAAGGAAGGAACGTCATCGATTGGCAGCATTGCTGTGTCTACGCTGAATCCGAACGTGATCTACGTAGGTACAGGCGAGGCTTGCATTCGCGGCAATATTTCTCACGGCGACGGAGTCTACAAGTCGCTCGACGGCGGCAAGACCTGGAAGAATGTTGGGCTGCACGACTCGCGCGCGATCGGCAAAGTCATTGTCAACCCACTGAACTCTGACATCGCTTTCGTAGCGGCGCTGGGACATCCGTATGGCCCGAATACGGAGCGCGGTGTGTTTCGCACGATGGATGGCGGCAAGAGTTGGGAAAAAGTTCTCTATAAGGACGAGAATACCGGAGCCATTGATGTCGCTTTTGATCCTCACAATCCGAATATTTTGTTTGCCGCGTTATGGCAGGCACGGCGGACATCGTGGAATCTTTCCAGCGGCGGGCCGGGAAGCGGGGTTTATCGCTCGAATGATGGCGGCACGACCTGGAAGCGACTGGAAGAACACGGCCTTCCCAAGGGGCCTTACGGCAGAATTGGGATCACAGTTGCCGCGAACTCCGATCGCATCTATGCGCTGATCGAGGCGCACAATCCTGATGGCGGCCTTTATCGTTCCGATGATGGCGGCGAATCGTGGGAACTTGTGAACCCGAGTCACAGCCTGTGGCAGCGGCCTTGGTATTACATGCACATCGTTGCCGATCCAAAAGACGAGAATGTCGTCTACGTCATGGACGTTGATACGTACAAGTCGACCGATGGCGGGCATCTTTTTAACAAAGTCAAGGTTCCTCACGGCGACAATCACGGGCTTTGGATCGATCCCACGGATACGCGGCGGATGATCGCCGCTAACGACGGCGGAGTTACCGTCACACTCGATGGTGGCAAGAATTGGACGCGCCAGGACAACCAGCCCACGGCGCAGTTCTATCACGTGATCACCGATAACGACGCGCCTTACCGCGTTTATGGCGCACAGCAAGATAGCGGCACGGTGGCCATCGCCAGCCGCAGCGATGACGGCTCGATTGATCGCTCCGACTGGTATGACGTGGGTGGAGGCGAAGCGGGTTATATTGCTCCTTATCCATCCGATCCCGATATTGTTTATGCCGCCGACTATCAGGGCAATATCACGCGCTACGATCGGCACACTGGACAGGTAAAGGCGATCACCGAGCAACCGGAGCTTTCCGATGCCCACGGCGCCTCTGGCCTTGAACATCGGTTTCAATGGACGGCCCCGGTACTGATCTCACGCTACGACCCAAACACTCTGTATCACGCGGGCGAAAGATTGTTTAAGACGACCGATGGTGGCGCGCACTGGGAGGCGATCAGTCCCGATCTCACGCGCAACGATAAGAGCAAGCAACAAGTTTCCGGCGGGACCATTACGCTGGACGATTCTGGCACCGAGTACTACGACACGATTTTTGCTCTCGCTGAATCGCCGGTCGCCAAAGGACTGCTCTGGGTAGGAACGGACGATGGCCTGATTCAGCTTACGCGTGACGACGGCAAGACATGGGCGAATGTGACGCCAAAAGATTTGCCGCAATGGAGCCGCATCAGCCAAGTGGAAGCTTCGCCCTACGATGCAGGCACAGCTTACATTGCGGCCGACCTGCACCAGAGCGATGATCTGCGTCCTTATATATATAAGACGAGCGATTACGGAAAGACCTGGACCAAAATTACCGGTGGAATTCCGGATCGCACATTCACGCGCACGGTGCGTGAAGATCCCAAGAGGCGCGGACTGCTTTACGCGGGAACGGAAGAGGGCGTGTATGTGTCGTTCAATGACGGTGCGGATTGGCGAGCGCTCAAGTTGAACCTGCCGACTACGCCGGTGCACGATCTGATCGTAAAAGACAACGATCTCGTCGTGGCCACGCACGGCCGTGCGTTCTGGATTCTCGATGACCTGACTCCGTTGCGGCAGTACAGTGACGACATCTCACGAAAAGATGCGTTCCTTTATCAACCGGCAACGGCTTACCGGATTCAGGCGGGTGCCAGTGGCGAAGTGCATCCGTCAAAGCGGACTGGGCAGAACCCTCCCGCAGGAGCGGTGATTTATTACTTCCTGAAAGACGCGCCCAAGCCGGAATCAGAAGTGAAAATCGAGATACTGGACTCTGCCGGCATTGTGATCCGGAAATTTTCCAGCACAGAAACTGAGAGGCTCGAAGAGCCGCCCGATCCCGATGACAAGAAGCCGGAGAAGGAAATCAAAGCGGAAGCGGGGTTAAATCGTTTTGTTTGGAATTTACGGTATGAAGAAGCGCACCGGGTTCCGGGATATTACTTGTGGGAGTACGAAGGCGGCGCGCACGGTCCGGTAGCGATTCCGGGAAAATATCAAGTGCGATTGACCGTAGGCGGGCAGGCACAGACTGCGCCGTTCGAAGTGAAGCTCGACCCCCGAGTGAATGTGAGCCAGGCCGACCTGGAGCAGCAGTTTAGCCTGCTGTTGCAAGATCGTGGAGAACTCAACCGTGTTTACGATACGGTCAATCAGATTCAGGACGTGCGCTTGCAGTTGGCAGGTCTCAAGCGGCGGCTTCCGGAAAATGCGAGCGTGAAGAGCATTACCGATTCAGCCGACAATCTCGAGAAGAAGCTCGTGGCTGTTCGCGATGAGCTGGTGAATTTGACGATCAGCGCCAATGAAGATTCGCTGGCCTACCCTCCGCAACTGGACGCCAAGTGGGCTTATCTGGCGATGGACGTAGGCAGCGCCGATTCCGCCCCCACTGCAGCCGAACAGGCCGAATTCGAAAAACTCAAGCGTCAGAGCGAAGAGTTGTTCAGTCGATGGGCGAGTTTGCAACAGGGCGATCTGGCGAATTTTCAGAAGATGGCGGCAGCAGCCAGCTTATCCACCGTCGTGGTTCCACCTCCTGGTCGTGCCGGAGAGGAAGAACCGGCGGACACCCACTAGACCGAATGCGGTTACTCCTATGACTTCCGTGCCACTTCGCTGGCACCGTTGTGCCTTGTTCTTATTCCAGCCGATTGATATTGTGCCGATAGAGTTCTTGATGTTTCTCCCCTGAAACGAGACCAGCCGATTCATTGGGGGTGTATATGCGGATGATGCATTTTTGCTACGCGGCAATTGGATTTGCGGTGGCTCGATGGGTGTTTCGACGGCAACCTGTGCCCTTGGCAGATCCGGTTGTGCGGTTTCGGTCTTCTGGCCTGCTGTAGAAGTTGGGATACTGCTTTGGGCGCGCGCTCCGTTGCGCCAACACTTCGTCAACCGCGCGCCCATTTTCACTTTTTCGTGGCCTCGCTCCTGCGGTCTAGTACTAACGTAACCATGGTCATCTCTGCTTAGTTACCTTCGCTGCCCTAGAATCGTTTTGGAAGTTTCTGCGCGGAGCGAGCTTTGCCCATCCCTAAACCACAGGTGTTTCGACTATTCGCGGCAATCATGCTGGTGGTGCTTGCCTCTGCTTTTCTAGCGGCGCAAGACGATGCTGCCGAAACGCCGCTGGGTGATATCGCCCGCAACCTGCGTAAAAAGACGGCCGACCAGCAGGTTATCGACAACGACAATTTGGGCACTGTGATGGAGCAGGTGCAGGCTCACAAGCTTGCGGCGTCCGGAGTTCAGTACTCCATCGACAGCGGCGGCAAGACTTTTCAAATTTCTTCTCCGGACGCATCCTGCCGGCTGTCGTTTAGCGCCAACTCCAAGGCGCTGCTTTCCACTCAATATACGCAAATGCAACTGCCGCCCAACGAACTGGCGAAGCTCGAAGGGCCTGCGATTGTGGATGGTTCGTCACTGCAAGTCTCCGTTTTCAACGGCACGGGCTGGCATGTCAGTGAGATTGCAATTGCTATGACGCTGGTTACGCGTAGCGACGCACACGACGCATCCGCGGCGTACGGATCAGGGAAGCTGGTACCGACCGCCGCCAAGTCTCCAGTTCAGCCCGCCAACAGCACTGCGGAAAAGACCGCGGACGTGACCACTCTTTATCGCGTGCGAGCCGCTGCCGCTCCGTCGACGACAACTTTGTTTCGCACTCCGCTTGATTCTGAGATCGGCCCCGACCAGGAATGGCATTGGGCGATTGTTGAGGCGAGAGGCTATCCACCGCAGCGAGCGGCCCAAGCCGCTTTGCGGTAGATTCCGTTTCTTCTGTTAATCTGATCGCAAACAGCCTGCCTCACCGTGCTAAACTACCCGCATAATCCCATGAAATTCGGCGTCATTATTTTTCCCGGATCGAATTGCGATCACGATGCGCATTGGACCATCCAACAGGTCGCCAAACAGCCGGTGACATTTCTCTGGCATGAGTCGCATGATCTGGAAAATTGCGATGCGGTTATCGTGCCTGGAGGATTTGCTTACGGCGATTATTTGCGCACCGGCGCTATTGCAAAATTCTCTCCGGTGATGGGATCAGTAGGGAAGTTTGCCGCAAGCGGAGGTCTAGTGCTGGGAATCTGCAATGGCTTCCAGATTCTTTGCGAATCGGGTCTCCTTCCGGGCGCTCTGATGCGCAATGTGGGATTGAAATATGTCTGCAAGCCCGTGCAGGTGCGCGTCGAGAACAATGACACGCCGTTTACCAACGTTTGCAAAAGGGGAGAGATTTTAACGATTCCCATCGGGCATATGGAGGGCAACTACTTTTGCGATCAGGCTACCCTCGACGATTTGCAAAAGAACAATCGGATCGTCTTCCGTTACAGTTCTCCGTCCGGAGAGATCACGGCGAAGGCCAATCCCAACGGCTCTCTCGACAACATCGCCGGCATTTGCAGTCCCGGTGGCAATGTTGTGGGCATGATGCCGCATCCGGAGCGCGCGGCGGAGCCGGAGTTGGGATGCACGGATGGAATGAGGATTTTTGAGTCGGTCGTCGGCGCTCTCGTCTCCAAATAAATCGCTAATTGATCCAGCCTGTTCTCATCGTTTGATTGTTATCTCGCAGTCTGTTCGCGTTGCGCCATAAATGTCTAGTATGTCAATGGGCAATATGGTATAGTGTGGAAATTCGAACGCTTAAAGAATCTCTCCTCTGGCCGGCGCGAAAGGAAGGATATGATCGAATTCTTTCAAACGACATGGTTCCTGTGGTGGCTGTTCGCGGTCTTTGCCATTGTCTGCTGGTTTCGCGGAATCTCTTCGGACTCACCGCTGGATGAGACTTTGGAATGGGAAGAGCCGGCTCGAACCCGTAATTTCATACGCAAGAGCGCGGAGTCCGAATCATTTTAGTACCAGCTTCTGGCGATGAAAAGAATTACCGCAGGGCATTGCCCATCATCAGGGCGAATAACAGAGGCAGGTAGATGACCGTTGCCTGCAACACATGGCGAGCCCGCATCTTTGAAGGGGCGCTGGCCAAGGGTAGATTGAGGAAGGCCAGACGGATTCCGAAGTACAGAAGCGCCAGGCCGAGAACAACCGCTCCCACTAAATAGATTCTTCCCGCCATGCCCATCAAACTCGGCAGTACGCTGACGGGAATAAGCGCCAGGGAATATCCGATGATCCGGCGTGCGGTGGAACGGCCGTCTTCTTCCACGACCGGCAACATGCGAATCCCGCCTTTTGCGTAGTCGTCGCGATAGAGCCACGCGATGGAGAAGAAATGCGGAAACTGCCAGACGAACAGAATGGCAAAGAGAACCAGCGTGCCCCACTCCAAGCGTCCGCGTACGGCGGTCCAACCGAGAACGCCGGGCATAGCTCCAGGAAAAGCGCCAACGAACGTACAAATGGGCGAAACTCGTTTCAACGGCGTGTATGCAGCAAGATAAACAACCGATGTCAGAAGAGTGAGCAGGCCGGTCAATGGATTGGTGAACACTGCAAGATAAAGAGAGCCGCCGATCGCCGCGATCAGGCCGACCGCCGTGGCATGGAATTTGCTCATGCGTCCCGCAGGCAAAGGACGCTGGGCAGTACGCGCCATATGCGCATCGACTTCGTGCTCCATAACCTCGTTGAGTGCGGCAGTGCCGCTTGAAACCAATCCAATTCCAAACAGCGAGTGGAATAGCCCCCAGCTAATCCACGAGATACCTGCGCGATGCGCGCCGAAGAAATACCCGCACCAGGCGGTCATCACGATTAAACTTGTCACCCGCAGTTTGGTGAGTTCCGCATAGTCCCGCAAAAGCGAACGAATTTGATTTCGGGGAAGAGCTAGAGATTGAGTTGTGCTCATGAATTAGGCCGTATCAATTACTTTACAGCTTCTTGTAGAAAAAAATCCGTCAACGATAAATGCCCCTGCATAGGTACTCTGCCGCCTCATCAAAGTCAAGAAAAAACTCGGCGGTATCCCGTGGCACAGCACCGGAGTCCCGCACCCCAATCATTCTACTTGCTTCCGGGCGAGCCTGACGGGACAAAGGTCTCCGGCGGATCGAAAAAGCATTGATGCCACAATGCGGAATCCGACAAACGGCCGGCCTTCCATTGCTGCAGTGTCGAAAATGTTGCAGCGATCATCCCCCCATCGGACGAATCGAAAATTAGCACAATGCCAGACAACAAATCGGCTTTCTTCGCCAGTTCGTTGTAATTCTGATCGAGCAGCGACTTGGCAAATGCCAGCTTCAACTGCGAACTGTCGTCTTTCGCGTTTTCGTCGGCCTTCTCAACTGAAACTATTTTAACGCTCTTACCCTTCAACGGTTCCCAGTCGCCCGGAAAGACAGCCGTCTCTTCGCGGCTCACGTGAAATAGTTCGGCTGCCGGGGAGATCGCCGGATTGGACGGAGTATCTGAATCAGGGACGCTGTCAGGAAGTTCCACGCTATCGCGCCAGATCCATCCGCGCGACAGGCCTGAGATGCGAACGTGAACCCAATCGCGATTGAAGTTCAGCATCTCAAATTCATCGTGGGTGCTGGCGAGAAAAAGAGTCTTCGCCGTGAGACTGGGCGTGGAAACTACAGCCGTTCCGGATTTTTTTACCGCCACCAGATTCTTGGGATGGGCCTGGTTCTTGAGAACTTCCTCAAGGCTTGCAGCTTCCGCTTGCAACTTGAAATCGGCGTCAGCCAGCGCGGACTGTGACTTTTGTGTATCTGCGCGAGAGTTGGCCGATAGATTCTCCGACAAAGAGGACGAGAAAATTCCGCCCGTGTCCGGAAGTCTCGGCATAGGCGCAGAAAGAGCCGGTTCGGGAGCGGATGCTTTTTGATTCGCGGCGTCGGTATTCGAAGTCGCCGGTGCAGATCGTACGCTGCGTGGCTGATCTGGGGCCTTTGCTGCGGCCTGCGGCAGCGCAAGTTGATCTGAGAGTTGATCCAGCAGATCGGCTTCAAGACGGCCATTGGAGGTGAGCAACTGATATCCGGAGTGGGCGGCAGCAGAATCCGCATACCAAGCGGTAATTTTCGTAGTCAGGCGAACCACGGTTCCACCTGATGCGGTCGAGTTGACCTGCGCCGTTACTTGATAAAAGCCGCGCCGGTAAGAGTTCAGAGGATGATCGCCCGGGGCGGCAAAACCTTCGAGAACTGGAAGCCGGCCCGACATGGACGGCTGCATTTGTCGCAACGCTTGTTCCACTGCGGCCTTGGGTTGCGGGAACGATCGTTCGTAGACGCCGTCCTGCGCCCACCCAGACACCGCAAACAAGAGCGCTGCTGCGAGGAGTGCGGCTGTACACAACCCGGTTCGCATAGACCGTGTTCTCATGGGACCGGATCCAATTCATCGCGTGAGATCCAGCCATGTTGCCCGTCGTGAGTTTCTATCCCGTACCAATACGGAGAGGAAATCACAATCAGAACTTCGGTGCCGCTGGACAGCAATTGCAATGTACTGGCGGTGTGAAATGGAGCCGATTTCAAGGGAGCGCCGGGAGACTTCACCTGCCGCTCGACCTGCTGCCGCAAACGCTGCACCCGTTGTTGTAACGACTCTGGTTCCGCAGACTCTGTTTCTCCCGGCGCGCTGGAAGATGCGGCAACCGACGACGTTGGGTAGTTGCGAGCTTCAACCGCAGCGGCAGGCATTGCGGACGGGTTCGGTAAGTTTGCACTGGATGCGTTTGCGCTGGAAGACCACTCCTGTCTGCCCGCCATCTTTGAATTCGTTCGCCGTTCTTTTTCCTGCTGGGCCTCAGCGCCTTCCTGTTTGATCAGTTCGGCGGCTTCTATGTGATCATGGATATCTTTGTACTCCGCGCTCTCCACCGAACCGTTGGACAGGTGCGATGTGCGCCGGAAGTCCTCGACGAAAATGGCGTCAATGCGCAGCACCGAGCTTTTTTCGTCCTGCTCCTGAACTATGTAGCGAACCGTTAGAGTCCCCACGTCGCCACCGTCTTTGAAGTTGCGGGGATCGATGGCATGAAGTCTTTGCTTGTAAAAGACCTTGCCTCCTTCAGTCCATGCCGGAAAAGACTTCGACGAAGATTGTGCCGTAGCCCCCGTAATGAATTCGTCCTTGTTGTATTCCTTGGTTCCCCGGACGGCGCCATTCTGCACGACATCCTGCACCGCCTGAACCACCTCAGCCTCAGGGAAAGGGATGTTGATGATTAATCCTGTGCCGTATTGGATGGCATCTTTTTCGCGGGCGCACAGGTGTTGGGTGGCAACCATCGATAACGAGAGTAGAAGTAACCAAGGCAAGCGCGCGCGCCAACGTTTCATCCAGAGAAAACGCGTTATCGATCGGTGCTTCGCCATCCCCGCCTTTTGCTGAAACAAAAATTGATCTCCAGAGTCACATCTAACTTATCAGGCGAAGTGAAAAACTACAGCTCCAAATCAGACTCTTACTCTGGAGCCGCTGGGGCTGTCAACTGGGAGACATCGTGAACGTTAACGGGAAAACCGACGGACCTGTCAAGGGGCATTTGTAAAAAAATTGTAAAAAATCTTGCACTCCGACTTGCGGTCGTAGTAGGATTCACCCCCGGTAGGGTGGTCCAACCTTTGAGGCGAAAAGAGTGATAAAGACGCCTCAAGGCTAGGTCTTTTATCGGCTACTTGTTCTGCCTTTTTTCATGTCTTACATTTGCCTTCAAGATTGATGGTATACACAGCAAACTTTACGAGGAGTGCGGCATGAGTATGAGAAAGTGGTCTCATCGCAGCCTGGTCTCGGCGTTTCTTCCAGCAGTTCTCATTCTGTTTTTTCTGATTCTCAGCGCAAGTCCTTCGGCGAACGCAATCCCGGCATTCGCTCGCAAATACGGATTGCGTTGTTCAGCGTGTCACGAATCCTGGCCGATGCTGAATTACTTCGGACAGAAATTCAAAGACAACGGCTATCAACTCATGAACGATCGGGATGCCCCGATCTGGCAGAATCCGGGGTACTGGCCGATCACCTTCCGCATTATTCCGATCTGGCATCGAGTCAGCACCGGCAAGGTGCTGGTAGATTCGGCGGCCGGCACGGATTCCGCGATTACTCGGATCACCTCGTCCGGCTTCGATTTGAGCGGTTTGGACTTCCACACCGGTGGCACGCTGGAAAAGAATTTCTCGTTCTACGTGCTCCCATCTTCCGACGCCACGGGGGCCTTCCACTTCGAGACCGTGATGGCTCGCTTGGATAACGTGTTTGGCAGTTCGTGGCTGAATGTCAAGCTGGGTAAGTTTGAGCTCGACAATCTGCTTTCTGAAAAGCGCATTCTGACTCTTACTGGCAACGGCGGGGTCTATCAGCTCTATCACTTCATCCCGGTGGGAGATGGCAATATCTTCGGCCAAATGGGCGACAACCAGCTCGGCGCCGAGGTGATGGGCCACTCCTACAATGACCGCACGCGCTACTCAGCGGCACTTCTCAGCTCGAATGACGGCACGGTGGGTCTGCCTTACGGCAACGCCTACACAGGATTCTTTACCTTCAGCCAGGCTTTTGACGCCGGCAAAACCGGAGTGGACCGCATTGGCGGTTACGCCATGGTTGGGCAGGCGCCTACGACCTGGCTCACCAGTGGAGGTCCATCGAGCTATATCGCCGGTTCCGGAGTTGGCAATAAATCATTTAGCCGGGAAGGCTTTGTGGGTCAATTTTATTTCGGTCAACACGTAGATTTGCAGGTGGTGACGCAGCACGGCGAGGACAACGCCTGGTTCGGGCAAGGTTACGGCGATGTCATCGATGGCGTCTCAAGCGTTAACAATACGCCCGGTACTGTGCTGCCGCCCGGTTCAAGATCGCCTAGCTGGAATGGCGTGCTTTTCGAACCTCACTACATCTACAGCCCGCAACTTATCTTCATCGGACGTTATGAAACGATCAGGATGTCGCAGCAATCCACGCCCGGTACGCCTTCAAACCTGGGAAATATCAGCACTTACACTATCGGCTATCGATACAACCCGTTCATGACCAGTCGGGCTGGCTTTGCCTGGCACAACGAATACAACTGGCTGCATCAGGACGGTACTGGCCCCACATTGGGCTTAACCAGCGCGAATATCAACACCAGCGAATTGCTGATCGGTTTCGACTTCGATTTTTAGAGCTTGATTTCAGAGAGGAAAGCACATGCGAACAAGATTGCGGAAACAGTCGCTTTTACTGAGCGCAGCTGCGGTTTTGGTATTCCCGCTGGCTTCCTGGGCGCAGCTCACGCCGGCCGACATCAACACGCGAATTGTCACGGCGAGCCACATCGGTAATATTACCGGCCATGCCAAAGACGCCAAGGGCGACTACCGGCGGTACTGCGTCGTTTGTCACGGCGAGCTAGGGGACGGAAATGGGGAAAGCTTTCCCTGGGTCGATCCCAAGCCCCGCGATTTCCAGTTGGGAGTTTTTAAGTGCCGCTCCACTCCGACTGGAACCTTGCCCACCGACGAGGATCTTTTCGACACCATCGCTCGCGGCCTCGACCGCTCGAACATGCCGCAATGGAGCACCTTCACCAAGCAGCAGCGCGCGGACCTGGTGGCTTGGGTTAAGCACTTCTCGCCACGTTGGGCGAACGAGAAACCAGGAACGCCAATCCAGATTCCTGCCGAACCGGAAATCACTGCCGAGCGCATCAAGGCGGGACGCGATGTATTTGCGCGGGTGCAATGTTGGAAGTGCCACGGAGTGCTGGGACAAGCGAACGGACCCTCCGCATCTACCCTCACCGACGATCTCGGGCGGCCAATCGCTGCCTTCAACTTTACCGAGGGGGCTCGGCCGAAGTGTGGTGATACTGATCGTGACATTTACCGGATTTTCATGACCGGGTTGGACGGCACTCCGATGCCGTCGTATGCCGACAATATCAAGCCCGATGAGGCATGGGACTTGGTGTTCTATCTGCGAACGCTCATGTCGCAGCACAGCATAGAAAAAGAGATGGCAAAGAAACTCGACCTGAAGCCGGTGGATCCTAATGCCCCGGCGGGACAACAATAGACGCTGAGACCGCATCGCAACGACGTTCACATCCGTAGCTCTGCAAGGAGAGAGAGTTCTATGAGGAATCGACACAAGTTTGCAGTGATACTATTTTCGGTAGTACTGGTCTGTTGCGGGGCGTTGATTTTAGGCAATCGAGTTAGCGCGGCTGGAGAAGGGAAGATTAGCGGAACGGTGAAGCTCGACGGCACCGCTCCGCACATGAAGGGCATCGACATGTCGAAAGATCCCTTCTGTGTCAAGGCCCATGCGACTGACCCGGCGCATTTGGAAACTGTAGTAGTCGGTTCCGGCGGCGGACTGGGGAATGTTGTTCTCTACATCTCGGAGGGTCTGCCGGCCAGTGCCAGTAGCGAGGTGCCGACGTCCGTGCCGGTATTCGATCAAAAAAACTGTGTATATACGCCTCATGTTCTGGCCATGGACGTCAACCAGAAATTCAAGGTCGTGACGAGCGACCAGACGACCCACAACATTCACCCGCTGCCCAATCCGATGACCGGCAATATTCCGTGGAATCAGTCCCAACCTCCGGGCGCGTCGCCGGTCGAGAAGAGTTGGAAGACCGCGGAGGTCATTCCGGTGCAGTGCAATATCCATCCCTGGATGCATGGCTGGTTCGTCGTGGTGAAAGGACCTTACGCAACCACCGACAGCAACGGTTCCTACACCATCAACAACGTGCCGCCGGGAAATTACACCGTGACCGCCTGGCAGGAAGACTACGGCACGCAGATGCAGAAAGTTACGGTTGCTGCGGGCGGCGCAGGGACAGCGAACTTCACTTATAAGGCGAAGTAACGAGAGTTTCGGTTTGCAATTCATATCAAGTCACGGAATCGCCGCGGCTTAATCTGAGGCGATGTTCAAAAAGGGCCGGAATAAAACGGGCTAACGCGGAGCGATATGGCGAAGATATTCGCTGTGACGATCATTCTGATCGCAATCGGTTCGGCAATTCCCATCCTCATGCATACCTGGGATATGCCTCAGGACATCTCCACCCACGGTCCTCTGATTGACGAGCAATATAAAGACACGATGGTAGAGGCGGGCATCTCGTTCCTGGCCTCACAATTCCTGCTGGCATTTTTTATCTGGAAGTTCTCCGACCCGAAGCCGGGCGCAAAGATCAAGCGTTTTCCCGGTGGCGCCACGGGATTGGTGATTGCCGCTTTCGTGTTAGTCGGCACGGAGGTTTTAGCTCTTGGTGTGTTCGGAGCCAAAGCATGGGCGAGTGTGTATTTCGCTCCGCCCGCCGCGAACGCGATACCGGTCCAAGTGCAATCGGGACAGTTTGCGTTTTACTTTCGCTATCCCGGTCCGGACGGTAAGTTCGGCCCGATACACGTGGACCAGATTAATGAAGCCACGGCAAACTTCTTCGGTATCGATACCACTCACGATCAGGATTCCAAAGATGACATCGTAACCGCAGAGATGGCCATTCCCGTGAACCGTGAAATCCATTTGCTGATGCACACGAAGGATATCGGACACTCCTTCTATGTTCCCGAACTGCGCGTGCAGCAGGATTTCGTTCCGGGCCTGGATCTTTCCGTACATTTCACGGCTACCAAAATTGGCAAGTACGAGATCGTCTGTACTCAGCTTTGCGGCCTCGGTCACTACAACATGAAGGCGTATCTCGAGGTGATGTCGCAGGAAGACTACGACAACTGGATAAAACAGCAGGCGGCGCTGCAATAGCCCGCGCTTGATCTGGACGAAGCAATTCATCTCGTTTGAGGTAGGCACAATGCACGATATGTCGGCACATGCGGTGCAGCATGGGGCTCCAACCAGCTTCATACGTAAGCACGTGTTCAGCCTCGACCACAAAGTCATTGGCAAGCAGTATTACGCGCTGGCGTTGGTGGCTGTGTTCGTCGGCATGGTGCTCTCCTGGATCATGCGCATCCATCTGGGCTGGGGAAGCTTTGCGATCCCAGGGCTGCACTTCCTTTCAAAGACAGGCGCGCCCGGCGATGTGATGACGCCGGAATATTACCTGCAACTGATGACCATGCATGGAACGATCATGGTCTTCTTTGTATTGACCACTGCTCCATTTGCGGCCTTCGGTAACTTCTTTTTACCCATCCAGGTCGGCGCGGAAGACATGCCGTTCCCGCACTTCAACATGATGTCGTTCTGGGTTACGTTTGTGGCTTTTCTGGTTCTGGTCGCATCATTCTTTGTGCCGGAAGGACCAACCCTGGGAGGCTGGACGCAGTACGCGCCTCTAAGCGCCGTCGGTTCCGTCGCCGGTCCAGGCCAGGGACTCGGTGTAGTTCTTTGGGCTTCTTCGATTGCCATTTTCTGCATTGGACAGTTACTGGGTTCGCTGAACTTCATAACCACAACGCTCGACATGCGCACGCGGGGCATGTCTCTGATGCGATTGCCGCTCAGCGCCTGGGCCTGGTTCATCACTTCGGTAATGGGATTAACGGCGTTCGCAGTCCTGATGCCGGCTTGCATCCTGCTTATTCTGGATCACGTGGCCGGCACCAGCTTCTTTGTTTCGTCGAATGAAGTCATCAACGGTCAGATTCTGCCGCATTCAGGCGGATCGACTTTGCTGTGGCAGCACTTGTTCTGGTTCTTCGGACACCCCGAGGTTTACATCGCGATTGTCCCCGGCATGGGCATTGTTTCCCACGTGCTGATCACCAACATGCGGCGGCCGATGCTGAGCCACAAAGTTCTCATTTACTCCATGGGATCTTTGGCCGTGCTTAGCTACATGGTCTACGGCCACCACATGTTTGTCAGTGGCATGAATCCTTACTCGTCCCTGGCCTTTTCCTTTCCCACGCTGGTGATCACGATTCCTTCCGCGATCATCGTGTTGATTTGGCTGGGCAGTCTTTATGGCTCAAAGCTGCGCATTAACGCCGCATCGTTGTTCGCGCTTGGTTTTGTCTCCATGTTTATCAGCGGCGGCGTGAGCGGCTTCTTTCTGGCGCAGCCTTCCATCGACATCATGCTGCACGCGACGTACTTTGTAGTCGGCCACTTCCACCTGGTGATGGGCGTGGCGGCCATGTTCGGCATCTTCGCGGGCACTTATTTCTGGTTCCCCAAAATGACCGGCCACATGATGAATGAGACTCTGGGCAAGTTGCACTTCTGGTTGAGCTTCGTCGGCGCATATTGCATCTTCATGCCGTTTCATTATCTGGGCATCGCCGGGAATGTCCGCCGCTACCAGGCTTTCACCGACGACTATCTGATCCGGCTGATTCCCGTGCACAAGTTCATAACGATTGCAGCCCTCTGCACCGGTTTTGCCCAGTTAATTTTCCTCTACAACTTGATCTACAGCCGGTTCAAGGGAGCACCTGCGCCGGATAATCCGTGGGAAGGCACTTCGCTCGAATGGAGCACGGCCACTCCACCTCCGCACAACAACTTTGGCGACAAGATGCCCGTTGTTTATCACGATCCTTATCAATACAGCGTCGAAGGCGCGACTAGTGATTACATAATGCAAACCTCGCCGGAGCGGCTGGTTAATCCGCACGAGGAGAAATAACAGTTCGAGCAGGCAAGCATCATCAGGGAGTTCAGCAGTATGGCAACTACGGTTCACGAACCGCCGAAAATCGAGCTTGACCGGTTACCAAGCCGAGGCTCCGGCAACGGCTGGCGGAATTTGGTTCCCGCTGATGGTGATATGCGGCGAGTCGAAGACCATTCACCCATGCCAGCCAGCACCGGCATCTGGGTGGGCCTGGCCTCCATCACGATGACCTTTGCCGCCTTCACCAGCGCACTGATCGTTCGTCAGGGAAGTGCGCCGGATTGGCAGCACATCACGTTGCCTCCCATTCTTTACCTCAACACGCTGGTAATCCTTGCCAGCAGCTTCACGCTGGAATTCGGGCGGCGGCAAGTGGCGGCATTCATGGGCGGACTGCGAGGGCAGATAACGAATCCCGCTCGCTGGTTATATGTGACTTTGTTCCTGGGAATTCTGTTTGTTGCTGGCCAGACTTTTGCATGGGTGCAACTGCGAGCCGAAGGGTTAAAGCTCTCGACCAATGTCAGCTACTCATTCTTCTATGTGCTGACCATTGCTCATGCAGTGCATTTGCTCGGCGGGTTGGGCGGCATGACCCGCGTAATTGGAAAGCTGAAACGGTCTGTGCTGCGACGAAGCACTCTGGACGCTGCTGCGCGCTATTGGCATTTCATGGGCGCATTGTGGCTGTATCTGCTTTTGCTGCTTTGGATGAAGCTCTAACAGAGAAACGGTAGGAGGCAAGGTGAGCCAAGCCGATTTAACGATGCAGGGACATTCAACGGCAGCCATGGCGGAGCCCACATTTTCAGTCCCCGCAAAAAAGATGGCGATGTGGCTGTTCATCATCGCCGACACCGCGACCTTTGCCGGCTGCCTTGTCGCGTACGGATTTATCCGCAACAGCACTCCCGATTGGCCCAGACCATTTCACAGCATCACCAACGTCGCGCTGATGACCTTCATCCTGCTGACCAGCAGTCTGACCATGCTGATTGGAGTAAGGTCGGCGCAAAAGGACGATAAAGCCAGTGCGTTCCGTTGGACCATGATCACTGCTCTCGGCGGAATTCTGTTCGCCGCGCTGCACATTCGCGAGTGGATGGGAATGATCGGAGAAGGTGCGACGCTGTTTCACAATCCGTGGGGCACACCACTGTTTGGCTCGTTATTTTTCAGTATTACGGGACTGCATCTGCTGCATGTGACCGGTGGCGTGATTGCGCTTATTGCAGTGGGGATTCGCTATAAGGGTGGCCGCTACCGCGCCGATGACTTAGAAATTACAGGCCTCTACTGGCACTTCGTGGATTTGGTTTGGATGTTCGTTGTGCCGCTGATTTATCTTTTGAATTTAGCTCACTGAGGTGGAAACGGCCCGGAGCAAAAACACTATGACGACCGTTGCAGAGCACAAGAGTGGTGGAATGGGCAAAGATGTGATTGTCTATCTTTGTCTGCTGGTCTTGGCAGCCATCCAATTTTTCATTGCTTACCAAAGCATTGTTGCGGCGCAAATGCTGGTCCGCATGATGGCTGTCGCTGTTGTCGAGGCAGGTCTGGCGCTTCTGTTCTTCATGCACTTGTCGGAGAATCGGGGCCTGAAATGGTTTGTCCTGATCTTTACGGTGGCCGTAATCTTAGGGATGCAATATGGATGGACTGACAGCTACCGCTTGGTGAATGGCGCACCCTGGGCAAAATAGTTCAGCCCGCCGAGGGTGTTGGGGATATTTATGAAGTGTTGGAGACCAATTGCAATCTTCGCAATCGCCCTGGCGGGACTGATTGTTCTGATGACGCCGATTCCAGCCGCTGCTCAAAGTTGCGCTCTTTGCTACACCCAAGCCGCGTCCGCGGGTTCCCGAATGATTCAGGCTTTGCGTAGCGGCATCCTCATATTGATCGCTCCGCCGACGTTTGGGACTGTGGGTTTGATTTTTATCTGTTATCGCAAACGCAATCAGACTCGATATGCTGACGGCGAAGGTGACCGCGACTGGAACGATGACCCCTCTGATGAGTCCTCGGACGAGGACTGAAGGGCTTCCAGGTGCGCCACGCAAATCTTCCGCGCTCATTTACGCATCCCCGCCATTTCTCATCACTCGCCTAGGACGAACCCTGTAAACTGAAAGGCCCAATCGTCTCTCTGAGGTGATGCATGAATTCTCGCGTGTTGCGTTTGTTCGCTGTCAGTCTCGCTCTAGTTCTCGGTTCGGCCTCTCTATTCGGCCGGTCCGCAAAGGTCTTGCGGATTTATGCTATCGATGTCGAGGGTGGACAAGCTACGCTGATCGTGAGTCCTGCCGGCCAATCGCTGTTGATCGACACCGGCTGGCCCGGTTTTAATGGCCGCGACGCAGATCGCATCGTGGCCGCAGCACACGCCGCGGGCCTCAAGCGGATCGACTATGTCTTGATCACGCATCACCATCGCGACCACGTCGGCGGCGTTCCTCAACTTGTCGAACGCATCATGGTGGGCACATTCGTCGATCATGGTCCCAATCTCGAAGACTCCGATGTGACACGCGAAGACTACGCCGCTTATCAAAAAGCGATCGCCGGACATCCACACATTGTCGGCACTCCCGGCATGGGCCTGCCGCTAAAAGGTATAGAGGTACATTTTTTGTCGGCTGCTGGAGAGCTCATCCAAACTCCTTTTCCCGGAGCCGGGACCGCCAATCCTTATTGCGCTTCGGAACCCGCGGTCGAGGACGATCCCACCGAGAATGCTCGTTCCCTGGGGCTGATGATACGGTACGGCAATTTTCGTTTTCTCGATCTCGGCGATCTGACTAAGAAAAAAGAGGCGGGACTGGTCTGCCCCAACAATCTGATTGGCACGGCGGATTTATTTTTGGTATCGCATCACGGCGCGGATCTTTCTAACTCCAAGGCGCTGGTGTGGGCCGTGCATCCGCGGGTCGCTATTTTCGACAATGGGCCCCATAAAGGCGGAAGCCGCGAAGCCTGGCAGACGGTTCACGATTCTCCGGGAATCGAGGATGTGTGGCAGCTACACTACGCGATGGATTCCGACAAGGACCACAACGTCGCGGCAGAGCGGATCGCCAATCCCGTCGAAAATTGCGAAGGGAAGTACATCAAGGTTGAAGCGTCAGCCGATGGAACGTTTACCGTGATCAACTCGCGCACCGGATTGAAACAAACCTACATAAAGAAGTGAGCCGCGGAACCGGTGATTCAATGGTCGTGATCGTGATGGGAGTTGTGGGCGCGGGAAAGACGACAGTCGGCAAGCTGCTTGCGGAACAACTGCACTTCGAATTTGCCGACGCGGATGATTTCCACCCGCAAGCCAACATCGAAAAGATCAGCCAAGGTATAGCTCTAAGCGATGATGACCGCAAGCCTTGGTTGGAGCGCCTGCAGGCGAGAATTCTTGCTTGGGAAGCAGACCGTGCGAACGCTGTTTTGGCTTGTTCGGCACTCAAACGCTCTTATCGCGAAGAACTAAAGGCCGGACCCGATGTGTATTTCGTTTATCTGAAGGGCAGTGCAAATTTGATCGAGCAACGCCTCGATGCACGACATGGACACTTCGCCGGCGCAAGCATCCTTACAAGCCAAATGGCCGATCTAGAGGAACCCGACGATGCCGTCACAGTCGACATTGACCAAACGCCATCTGAGATCGTGGCTCAGATTCGACAAAAGCTCGGGCTGGCGTAGAATCCTCGCGGACTCATTATCGCGAATCAGCGACTCCGAACGCTTTACCGCGCATTTCTGCCTGACGTGACTTCGAACCCAATCGCCGATCTTAGTCCCGCCGACCCAGGCATGGAAGTCGCTGTCGTTTCGCGCCTGATGTGGCGGTTGCTGCCATTTCTTTTTCTTCTCTACATTGTCGCCTATCTGGACCGCATCAACGTCAGTTTTGCCGTCCTGCAGATGCGGACTCAGTTGCACCTGAGCGACAAAGCCTACGGTGGCGCTGCGGGAATGTTTTTCGCCGGCTACCTGCTCTTTCAGATTCCCAGCAACTTCGTATTGGAAAGAGTTGGTATACGCCGCTGGATTGCCATTCTGATGATCGCCTGGGGGTTGGTGTCGTGCCTGATGATTTTCATTCGCGGCCCGGTTAGTTTCTATGCTTTTCGATTCCTGCTGGGAGCGGCGGAGGCAGGTTTCTTCCCCGGGATCATTCTTTATCTCAAGCGCTGGTTTCCGGCCGGAGCCCGGGCTCGCGCGGTCGCATGGTTCATGGCTGCGAATCCGCTGGCTGGTGTGGTAGGCAGTCCAATCTCCGGAGCGTTGCTGGGCTTGCATGCCATGGGCTTGGCGGGATGGCAATGGTTGTTTGTGATGGAAGGCCTGCCCGCAATGCTGCTGGGAGTGGCAGTCTTGTGGATCCTGCAAGAGTGGCCACGAGAGGCGACATGGCTCACCGACGTGCAGCGCGGCTGGCTCCTGCGTGAACTCGAGCGGCAACAAGTTCAAGATCAAATCGTCGGAGAATCTTTCAAGAAGCCGGCAAGAATGCTCTGGGGAGTTCTTACCAGCGGCAGTGTATGGCTACTGTCTCTAACTTATTTCGGCGTCTCCACCTGCATGTACGGAGTAACGCTCTGGCTTCCCAGCACTATCCGAAGCCTTTCGGGATTGAGCGATGTTGCGATCGGAGCAGTGGCCACAATTCCTTACGTCCTCACCGCCATTGCCATGGTTTTGGCCGGTCTGCATTCCGATCGCACGGGAGAACGGCGCTGGCACACAGCGGCAGCGGCATTCCTGGCTGCTGCGTCGCTGGGAATGGCCGCCAGCGGGCGATCCGCATTGGTGGTGGTTGGAGGAATGAGCCTCGGCATGATGGGCGCAGAAGCGATGGTCGGTCCGTTCTGGGCGATGGCGACCGCAAGGATGAAAGGATCCTCGTCCGCGGTATCGATCGCGGTGATCAACTCTCTCGCCAATCTCGGAGGATATTTCGGCCCGTGGATCCTCGGGCTTGTGCGATCCGCCAACGGCGGATTTGCTGGAGGACTGCTGGCCATCGCCAGCGTCATAGTCCTGAGTGGCGTCGCGGCGCTGAGCGTGAGATCCCCGTCAGCGCCGTCAGTTCCTAGCTAAGAGCAATATTGGCCAACCTCGGCTGCGCGTACTCTTACCGCTTGGTCCTTGTTTTTCGGCGACCCTTGCTGGTCTTTTCCGGCCTGTTCATATTCGACAGGGCAAGGCGTCCCGCTCCTTTTCGCATACGTTGAAGGTGCTGCGTCCAGGCCGCAGTCCGCGCCTCTATGTAATCGCCAATCGCGGCGCTGGATGACAAATCCGGCGGAATATGCTGATCGTAACTTCCTTGCTCATTGCGCAAAGGCAGATCCGCGACCTTCGCCGCATACAGCCGGTCGATGAGCGAAGGTTGCGACAGATTAGGGTGACGCGTGTTTGAAACAGGGATCTGAATGCCGGTCAATGGGTCATCGGTGCGAGGCGTGGCCAGGGTCAATACGTCACCCAGGTCCGCCGCGGCCTTGTCGCGTGCGGTGAGCGGATCGAGATTCCAGCGCAGTTCAATCGTCTTCAGAACCGACGTATGATCGATGGTCCCGCGCTTTGCGCGAAAGACTGTTCCGGCGGCGATTCGAGGGGATATCAGAAGAGCAGGAATCCGAACTCCGAACCGGGTGAAGTCGAAGTTCCACTCCCCGACGGAATCATCCGGCGGCGTTGCGCCCCACGGCGGAGCCACATGGTCATAGTTTCCACCGTGTTCGTCATAGGTGATGAGCAGCAGTGTATCGTTCCAACCTTTGCCGTCGTGCAGCGCGTAATAGACATCGTGGATCAACTTCTCGCCCAGCGATACGTCGTAGTTGGGGTGCTGACTATTTCCGCTCGCGCCGAAATCCGGCTCCAGAAAAGTGTAGGCGGGCAGTGTGCCTGCCGCAGCTCTGCTCTGGAAGTCACGGAAATGTCCGAAATGGCTTTCGTCCGCATTCTGCGTGTCCGGGTAATCCAGCCTGGTCATCGGATTCCGGTTGTATCCGTAGATTGCCCAGTCGATGTTGCTATTCGACAAGCTGCCAAAGATACTCGGACAGGTAAAAACCTTGACCTTGTTGTCGAGGTGGCCTTGCGATGTGGCAGCGGCGGCAAAGGCGCGGTTGGGTATGGTTTGCGTAGGAGCCGACGAGAACCATTGATCGCAAACGGCGAAACCTTTTGCCAGTCCGGACATGATAGGTAACAATTCCGGGCTGTACATCCCCATGATTTCGGACGGGTCCGTGCCGGGCAGCGTGTCTTTATAGTGCTTGGCCTGATCGGAAGCGATGGCGGCTTTGAAATTTATGACGAAGCCCTGGTTCTGCGGAATGGCGCCCTGCGTGGGATTGTCGGTGCGAAACAACTGATAGTTCGTGTTGTAGAAACCCTCGCCCGGGTCTGCGCCCGGCATTAGGTAAGGGTGCGGGGCGGAGTCATCGATCTTGTAAACTTGAATCACCCGGCCGGTATCGTCGGGATTCGACTCGTTGCCGGTTAATCCTTCGTAAGGTTGATTTGTTGGACTTTTATTGCCGGTGCTTTCATAGAGAAAGCCGAGCATCTGATCGAAAGACCGATTTTCCAGCATAAGCTGGACGATGTACTTTATAGACGAGAGTTGATTGGCCATTGGCGGCCTCACGCGAAAGAGTTTGTTGATTGGTCAGCGCCGAAGTTTAATCGTCCGGCGCGCTTTTGGGAACGATAATTTTTGGCGCGTTACGAAATCCGAACAAGGTCTCGCGAACTGGATAGAGTAAGGTCACTCTTTCGATGAGCTCACAGAATCAGCGCCTATCCAAAATTACCCCTAATAACGGCCTGATGTTTCGCTCCCCTTATGTAATTGTTTACAATAGGAGTTTCGTCTGGCCTCCGTGGCGGGATCCGGGGCGCGGGCGACTTGCATTTTGGACCAGTCTAATCACAATTCGAGCGTGGCGCCCTGCGTTTACTGGCGGGTGGAAGGAAGCCTGCTCGACCTGACTGTGGTTGAGCCAGTAGCTTTTTTCACCTGGAACGCCCAGACCTTCGCCGAGCGGTTCCGGCGGCGCGGGCTAATTTTTCTGATGGCGGCGTTGCGCCCCTTTCTTTACTCCACTAATCGAAAGTTTGCCACGCGGGTGGTGCATGCCGCTCTACGCGGCGTTTCCCGCGACCGCTTGGATTTGCTTGGGGAGGAATATTTCCAATACAAGCTGAAGCCGAAGCTGAAAGAACGGGGTGTTTCCAGGGTGCAGGATCTGGTTCGAGCAGGCGCGGATGTAGTTCTGGTGAGCCAGGGATTGGACCACGTGATGCGCCCGCTGGCCCAACATCTCGGGGTAAAGCGGTTGCTGGTGAACCGCCTGGAATTCCGCAATGGCATTGCCACGGGAAGATTGCTGGATCCAGTGATCCGTCCGCGCGGAGCATTCGCGCGTGTTCGAGAGGGAAGTCCCGACGGCCGCCGCGCACCGAAAACCCTGGCCCGGCAGTTGGATATTTCTCTGGAAGCGCTGCGGGCGGCGGCCATTCCCGCGGAGCGGCAGGGATCATTGCCCGAGCGCCCCGTAGTACATTTTGATGGCCGGCGGCAAGAGCGCAATTTTTCCGTTCGTCGCGCGTTTGCGGGGAAGCACGCGATGCTGATTGGCGTCACCGGATTTATAGGCAAGGTCTGGTTGGCCAATACGCTGATGGAACTGCCGGACGTGGAGCGAATCTACCTTCTTATTCGGCGGCAGAAGTCGAATCCGGCGGAACGGCGTTTCGAAAAAATGGTGGAGGATTCGCCGGTCTTCGATCCCCTGTTTGAAAAATACGGAGATCGCTTCTCGGATTTTTTGCGGGAGAAGGTCGAAGTTGTGGAAGGCGATGTCACACAACCGGGGCTCGGACTAAAAGCCGACCTGTCGCGCAGATTGCAAAAAAACCTCGACGTAATTATCAACAGCTCCGGGCTGACGGATTTTAATCCCGATTTGCGGGATGCCCTGGCTACGAACACGGACGCGGCCCTCAACATCCTCGAATTCGTTCGCAGTTCCGACCATGCGGGACTCGTCCATCTTTCAACCTGCTATGTAGCCGGCGAGCAGGATGGCCGAGTCAGCGAGACGCTAATTCCGAATTACACTCCGCGGCGGGTGCCGGGCTTCGACGCCGAGCAGGAAGTCCTCGCGCTTAAGAATCTCATCAAGCAGGGCGAGTTGCAGGCCGAGGGGGAGGCTGTAACCGCGGGCTTGCGCATGCAATCTCTATCAAAGGAACACGCGGCCAAACATCTGCAAGGAACGGCGCTGGAAAATCAGATCCGCAAGAACCGTATTCGCTGGCTGAAGACATATCTCACAGATGAGGGAACCAGACGCGCCAAGGAACTGGGGTGGCCGAACACCTACACGCTGACAAAAAGTCTGGCGGAGTCACTGATCGTTAAGTATGGCGCGGGCCTCCCGGTCGCGGTAGTACGTCCAGCGATCGTTGAAACGTCAGTATCTAAGCCGTTCGTGGGGTGGAATGAGGGCATTAACACTTCGGCCTCGCTCTCCTATTTATTGGGAACGTACTTTCGCCAGTTGCCCTCGAACGAGAGCAAACGTCTCGATATTATTCCCGTCGACGCGGTTTGCAACGGTATGACTCTGATTGCAGCCGCAGTCATGGAACGGCGGCATGATTCGCTGTATCAGCTTGCCACTTCGGTCACCAACCCATGCGATATGGGACGGTCTATTGAGTTGACTTCACTCGCGCATCGCAAGCATTACCGCGCACAGGAGGGATTGGAATCTTGGCTCCGTCTTCGCTTTGATGCGATTCCAGTTTCTAAGACCCGCTACAACCGCATGTCGGCGCCCGCACAAAAAGCGATTGTGAAATCGATTCAGCGGGTGATGTCGCCTTTGCCGTTGAAAAAGACTCCATTGGCGAAAACGGAACGCAACCTGGAGCGCCTGGAAAAATTGATTGAGCTGTTCGAGCCGTTTATTCTGCTAAACGAACACGACTTTGCCGCCGACAATATCGAGAAACTTTCCTATGCTCTCTATCCCGAGGAGCGTGCTCTGTTTGCTTATGACACGCGCTCTCTCGACTGGTGGGAGTATTGGATAAATATTCATATTCCGGCACTGCGGCGCTGGACATATCCTTTGATCGAAGGCCGCCCGCTGGAAGCGCGTGCCCCGCGCAGCTTGCAACTTCCAACTGCGGGCGATGAAACCCTGAGAACGGGAACGAACGGAGCAACGTGGCGATATTCGTAACCGGGGGAACCGGATACATAGGCGCGCACGTCGCCGCCAATCTGCTGGAAAGTCACGGCGTAGCTTTGAACGTACTCGTGCGCGCGAAGGATTTGCAGGAAGCGCAACTCCGCCTGTGGCAAGGTCTTCAGTTGCATCTGGAATTCCCGCGCTTCTTTGAGTATATGCAGACGCGGGTCAGGATCTTCCGTGGAGATCTGACGCTGCCGAACTTCGGATTGTCGCGCGATGAATATGACCGGCTTGTTCACACGACCGATTCGGTCATTCATTGTGCCGCGTCGTTAAATAGAAAGTCGGAAAAGAGCTGCCTCAATGTGAATTTGCGCGGAACCCTGGAAGTGCTCACGCTGGCCCGCCATATCGAGCATTACCACGGGTTGCGGCGCTTCAGCCAGGTGAGCACCGTGGCAGTAGCCGGACGCCGCAGCCATGAAGTGGTGACCGAAGACCGATCGATCGAGTGGGACCGATCCGACTACGACCCTTACGCGCGCACCAAGAAGTTCTGCGAGCATATGATGCGTGAACTTCTGCCGGATTCTCCCACTATGATTTTTCGCCCGAGCATTGTTCTCGGCGACAGCCGCCATCCGGAGACGACACAGTTCGACATGGTCAAGGCCTTCGTGTTCCTTGCCGGTCTTCCTGTGCTTCCGTTTCGCTCGACCGACAAAATCGACATCGTTAACGTAGATTTTGTCGCTGACGCTATTGCCACTTTGCATCAGAAAGACCGGCCACAGCACGACACATATCATCTTTCGTCAGGAATCGCTTCGCAGACCTTTCGAGAACTGACCAGTGCATTGGCGGCGGCGCAAAACAAGCGTGGTCCGTTATTTGTTCCTGTGCTGGAAGCGCCATTTTCCAGTGCGGTGAACTTCGCCGCGAACCGCAAGGGCGCCATGGCGAAAGGCGCTTCGTTGATGAAAGTGTTTATGCCTTATCTGGTTTGGAATACCGTCTTCGACAACACGCGCGTTACGACAGAGCTGGGACGCAAGCCGGTTCCATTTTCGCAATATAGTTATCCGCTGCTCAAATTCAGCCGCGACCACGAGTTCGAATATCCCTACCTTCCTTGGCCAGCAGCCGCGGGAGGTACCGCTGCATGATGGATTTCATTCTTGAGGCCTGGGTCAGCAGTTCCATCGAGCGTGCCAAGGTGGGTTGGATGCTTGGCGCAGGGACCTCATGGGAGCCCGGCGAAAAACTGAAGCTGTTGTTTGCCGGGTACAATGGCACGCGAAACATGGGGTCGGATGTTCGGGTCGAGGAAATGTTGCGGCAGATCCGGCACATCCTGGGCACCGAACGGGTCGATTTCAGCGTGATGAGCCAGAATTTCGATTTCTCGAAGGGATACTTCGCCGGTACTCAACAGGTTCATCTGCCTGATATTTTTCCACCGTTTCTGTCGGACGAGGTCCCCAAACACCACGGCGTCGTTGCTTGCGAAGGCTCCATGTTCAAGAGCAAGTTCGCCAATGCTCTTACGACGATGATGATAGGGTCGTTGGGAATTGCAGCGGCCCAGAATAAGCTTTCGGTCGGTTATGGAGCGGAAGCTGGGCACATGGACCCGCTGGTAGCGAAAATGTGCGGGCGGTATTGCCGGGAGTCGCTGGTGATCACCCGCAACGAGGAATCGCGCACGGTGTTGCGCGAGTTGGGTGTGCCGACAGAATTGGGTACCGATACAGCGTGGACCTTCGAGCCCCGAGATGCCGAATATGGACAAGGTATTCTACGGCAGGTTGGCTGGGATGGCCGCACTCCGGTTTTAGTGGTTTGCCCGATAAATCCATTCGAGTGGCCGGTGAAGGCGTCAGTGGCGAAGTATGCGATTCGCAGTCTCACCGGCGCTTATAAGGACAGCCATTACCGGACGGTTTACTTTCACAATTCCGGGCCGGCGGCGGAGAAAAAATATCAGCATTACCTGTCCTCGATAGCGAATGCGGTCGATGCATTCCGCAAACGCCGGAACGTTTTTGTCATTCTTGCGGCAACCGAACGTCTCGATGCGCGCCCCGCGAAGCGAATTTCAGAAAGGTTGGGCGGGGTTCCCGTGCTGAGCTCCGATGAATACAGCATGTATGAACTGGCCAGCATTTTGCGCTGTTGCCACATGATGGCTTCGTCGCGCTATCACGGCATTGTGACCTCGATGCCGGCACTGGTTCCTTCGGCCGGAATCACCATGGATGAGCGGATCCGTAACCTAATGCGGGAACGTGGACACGACGATTTGCTGATGAACGTGGATGACCCGAACCTGGAGGCGAAGCTGCTCGCGGCGTTGGAAAAGCTCGCCACGGAAGGCGAGCGCATTGCCGATGGTATTGCGCGGACGGTGGTGAAGAATCTGCGAGTAATGGCGCGCATGGGGGTGCTGTTTGAAGAAGAAGTGCAGCGGCGATATCCGGAGTTCCCGACACGCACCGGAGAGTGGAGTTGGGAGGACTATTTGCCGCCGATGAATGCCGGCTTGCGGCAATTGATCACCGCTTATTCGTAACCCAATTCGCATTCAGTACGATCATGTCTTTTATTCAAGATATATTCACGCAACTCGAGGCTGCCGCCGACCTCACCGTGCTTGAGGAGATTCGCGAGAGCGGCAATACCACGGTAAGTGGCGCCGAGTTGTTGGACTTGGTTGCGAAGGCGCGCGCGTTCTTGGCGAGTTGCGGACTGAAGAAGCGCGATCGTTGCGGATTGCTGACGCCGAACAGCATCCGCTGGGTGGCCTTGGATCTCGCGGCCATGGCGGAAGGTCTGATTGTCGTTCCGCTTTATTCTCGGCAGGCCCCATCGGAACTGATCGCGATGATGAAGGATTGCACGCCGTCTTTGGTTTGCTGCGGCGATGCTGCTTTACGGGACAGTGTTGCGCAAAACTGGGCGGAAGCGCCGAAGTTCGCTTTACTGGAGGATGTATTTTCCGCGCCGGCCACGGTCGAGCGGCGAAGCGTGACAACACACGACACCGATCCCGTCACGATCATTTATACATCCGGAACTTCCGGTGAAGCCAAGGGTGTGGTGCTGACGGCTGCGAATGTCGGCTTCATGCTGGGCTGCACCTCAGCGCGGCTGGAGCAGTTGATGCGGGGCAGGCAAGGGCAAGACCGCATCTTTCACTACTTGCCTTTCAACTTTGGCGCGTCCTGGATAGCCTTGCTCACGTTCCTGCAGCGACGAAGCCGAATTTCTCTGAACACAGATCTCACGAAGCTGGCCAACGACATGCGGGCCTTGGCTCCCGATTATTTCTTGAACGTCCCCCAACTGCTCGAACGAATGCGGCGCGCCGTGGATGAACAGCTCTGGAAAACCGGCGGCGTAGTGCAGGCGATCTACTCGCGAGCGAAGGCTGCGTGGGCGCGGAAGCAAGACAAGCAGACAAAATCAGGCGATGATCTATGGCTTTGGCTGGCCAATAAGCTGATCTTTCCTTCCATTCGCAAAAAGATGATCGGCGCAAATCTGAAGGCGTTGATCTGCGGATCAGCTCCGCTCAATCCTGAGACGCAACTGTATTTTCTGATGCTGGGTATTCGTGTGCTGCAGGTCTACGGGCTGACGGAGACAACAGCGATCTGCACTATGGACAATCCCGATCACGCGGAGCCGGGCAAGGTGGGTCCGGCAATTCCGGGAATTGAAATGCGGTTGGGCGACGGCGACGAAATTATTGTAAGAGGGCCGAATATATTTCCCGGTTACTGGGAACGCCCCGAGCAAACCGCCGAGGTTTTGCGCAACGGCTGGTTCCACACTGGCGATCAAGGTGAAATGGATAGTTCCGGAAATTGGCGAATTACCGGGCGCGTCAAGAACCTTATCATTCTGGGGTCGGGCCACAAGATTTCGCCGGAAGCGATCGAAGACGAAATCGGAAAGAGTCTTCCCCAGGCGCAACAGGTCGTCGTTTTGGGCAATGGACGCGGATTTTTGTGCGCGGTTGTGACCGGAGATCTGAAGCCTGAAACAATCCAGGCGGCGCTGGATGCGGTGAACCAGAATCTTCCGCACTACAAACAAGTACGGGCTTTTTGCGTTCATGCGGAGCCTTTTACCGTGGATAGCGGCTTGTTGACGGTGAACGGAAAGCTGAAACGCGATGCGATTGCAGCCCGGATGAACGGCGAAATTGAAAATTTGTACCGTGTTAGGCAGGCAGTATGATCGGGCCAGCTACAAATGTGAAATCATCGATTCAGCCAAGAGAGTCGGCGCTAAGCATGGAACAATTTCAAGGGGAAACACTTTCGTGGAACGTGAAAGACGGAACCATCGAACTGGCTCTCCACCGCGAGCCCCTGAATGAAATTGGATCATTGACGCTGGGAGAGTTGGAGAAGTTTATTGCTGCGCTTGAGGAGCTCGGCGGCGAAGCGCATGCGCTCATTGTGTACAGCACTTTGAAATCAGGTTTTTGCGCAGGCGCCGACTTGCGCGAACTTTACCAGTGGATAAAGCAGTTTGGCAGGTCGGAAGTGGCGAATCACGCCCGAACCTACCTGGAACGCATTCATCGCGTGATGAACGTGATTGACGCTTCCCCCCTGACGACGATTGCAGCCGTTCACGGCGTAACTTTCGGCGGCGGCTTCGAACTGGCTTTGGTGTGCGATTTGATCATTGCGGACAAGATGGCGCGTTTCTGCTTCCCCGAACTGCGTTTGGGCTTAATCCCCGGCTACGGAGGGATTCCGCGACTGAAGCGCGACTTGGGCAATGCGGTTGTGCGCGACCTGCTACTTACTGGACGAAGCTTTAACTCGAACAAAGCCCAGCAGATTGGGCTGGTGAGCCAGGTCGTTGGAGAAGGAGAAGCTCTGCGCGTGGCGCGAGCGACTGCCGCGCAATTGGGAAAGTTTGATCGCACTACGGCTGCGGCCGCGAAACGATTTATAAAACCGATTCCCCATGAAGAACTGCAGAGGGAAATTGATCTTTTCTGCGAATTGATTGCACGGCCCGCGGTCGAATTAGGACTCAAGAAATTTGTGGAAAGCACAGACACACAACCCTACTTGGCCTAGCAAATTGCGAACGGATATGTCCAACACTGATCAAGTTCTCGACGAAGTCATGCAACTTGCCGCAAGCCATTTCAAGGTGCCACCGGAGAAACTCTCTCCAGATGATGATTTCTTCAAAGCGCTGGGAATCGACAGCCTGCAAACGCTCGATCTCTTGACCAAGCTCGAGAATCACTTTCGGGTGGAACTGCCTGACTATGAATTGCAGGGAGTCTCTGATTTCCGGACGTTGGCGGGCAAGATTCAGGCGCGGTTGTGACCCGAAGCTAGAAGTGTTTTTCCGTTCGCTTAAACCGGACTGAATACGTCATCACTTGATAACTAAGCTTTTCTCCGTGTCTCGATGCGTCTGTGTTGAAATAAGTCTCTAATGCTTGATCTCGGTCAATATTCCTGTTTGGGCGCAGCTCTGCGCGACGCGCTCAATCGCTTCGGCGGAGAAGTCTGCCTGATCGAAGCCGACCGCGATCGCGAGAAGGTACGCCTCACCTATTCCGATTTCAAGGAAATTGCCACGCCCCTCACGCGCGCGTTAGAAGACGCCGGTTTTGACCCCGGCGAGCGCGCCGCCATCATAATGACGAACCAGTCGAAATGGCTGATCTCGGCCTACGCCATCTTTTATTGTGGGGGTGTGCTGGTTCCGCTGGATTACAAACTGAGTGCGGACGAGCAATTGCAGTTGCTGGCGCATTCCAAAGCAAAAGTTCTCATTATCGAATACCACTTGTGGCGCGCGATCACGCAGTCTGCCGCATTTCAGAGCATTCAAACCAAGATCGTTTTGGTGACCGAAGCTCCCGTAGGCGCGGATCTTTTTGGAGGATATCGCTGGGAAGATTTCAAGCGCAAGGGTGCGCCCGATTTTGTGATGCGACAAAAAGATGACGTGGCTTGCATCGTGTATTCGTCCGGAACCGGCGGGCGGCCCAAGGGCTGCGTGCTCACCCACGAAAATTATCTGGAGCAGTGCCGGGCGCTGACCGCTTGGTATCCGTTCTGGCCCGGAGTTCGCTATCTGAGTATCCTGCCCACCAATCATGCTGTCGATTTTATGGTCGGCTTCATCGGGCCGTTCGTGTGCGGAGCCTGTGTCATTCACCTGCGTACTTTGCGTCCGGACTATGTCCGAGACGCTTTCGTGCGCTACAAGATTACTTACGTCGCGCTGGTGCCGATGATCCTGAAGAATCTGGAACGAGGCCTGCGCGCCAAATTTGATGAACTTCCTCACGTTAAACGGTGGCTTCTCGATCGCATGGTCGCCCTGAACAGACTGCTCACACTCAGGCGTCCGAAAGTGAAGTTAAGCCGTCTGCTCTTGCCGCAAGTGCATCAGGGTTTTGGCGGAGAATTGCTCGCTCTAATCACCGGCGGAGCGTTTATGGAACCGTCAACTATGCAGTTCTTCTATGATCTGGGCATTCCCGTCGTTAACGGTTATGGCCTCACAGAGGGAGGCACTGTGCTGACTCTGAACGATCTCAAGCCCTTTCGCGCCGATTCTGTCGGCAAGCCTTTACCCGGAGTCGAGCTTCGCATCTTGAGTCCCGACGCGGAGGGTGTTGGCGAAGTTGCGGCACGCAGCAAAACGGTCATGTCGCACTATCTCGACGATCCCGAACTAACCGTGGAAACAATCGTCGATGGATGGTTATTGACGGGTGATTTAGGCCGCTTCGACGGCAGCGGGCACTTGCAGCTCCTCGGGCGCAAGAAGAACATGATCGTCACCGAAGGCGGCAAGAATATTTATCCGGAAGATATTGAAGCTGCGTTCGACGGGCTGCCGGTCAAGGAATACTGCGTGTTTGCGGAGAACTATATTTGGCCGCGCAAAGAATTGGGGCCGGAATCTCTCATCATCGTTTTGCGGCTGGAGCAGAATCAGCAATTTGATGCGGCGCTATTGGACGATTTCGTGGCGCGGAATCGCCGGTTGCCCGATTTCAAACGCGTGGGCAAGTATTTAATCTGGGAGAAAGATTTTCCCCGCACGGCATCAATGAAGATCAAGCGGCAGGCATTGGCGGACGAAATCGCCAAAACTGCGAAGCGCGAGGGATTGATGAATTGTTGAACGCGAGTGTTCTTTCCGAAAGTTGTAGTTGGTTTCAGTCTGAAAAATCTATCAAGCAGTTATCAGAGAAGGGAATTGCCGCTGATCGATTCTGCGGCGGCTCGTGAGCAGATCTTACCTGGCCATTGTGAATCCGGCGGCAGGCGGGGGAAAAAGCCGCAAATTGCTCGGTCCTGCCCTGGATCGGTTGCGCGCCGGCGGCCTCGAAATTGAAGTCACTGAGACGGGTGCACCGGGAGATGCGGCGCAAGTAGCGCGCGAAGCATATGGGCGCGGCGTTCGGGATTTCATCGCTGTCGGTGGCGACGGCACTTCGTATGAAGTAGTGAACGGCCTCTACCCCGAAGCCCTGACTGGCGGCACTCCGCGGCTGGGGCTTCTGCCCCTCGGCACAGGCAATTCCTTCCTGCGCGATTTCAGTTCTCGCGGAGTGGAACATGCGATCGAGTCACTGATGGCGGGCCGCAGCCAGTCCTGCGACGTCTTGCGACTGAGGCATCGGAGCGGAACACTCTACTATATCAACCTGCTAAGTGTCGGCTTCGCGGCGAATGTGGCGACCGTGCGTGCGCGCCGCTTCAGCACCTGGGGGCAATCCGGGTATTTGCTTTCGATTTTTCTGACTCTCGCGGTGTTCGAGCGGCGGCCTTTCCCGGTGCGTTCCGATGATCAGATTGAATTCGATCGCCGGCCTTGTCTGTTCTTGACCTTCAATAACAGCAAATTCACCGGCGGGACGATGATGATCGCACCTCAAGCAGAGGTGAACAGCGGATTGATCGAATACGTGCGCTGGGGGCCGATTGGGCGCTTGGGACTCATCCGGAACCTGCCCGGATTGTATGACGGGACGCACGTGACGCATCCGCTGGCTGAGCGCAAGGCCGTGCGGAAGGTCCAATTCGATCTCGGCACGCCGGTCGATGTGATGATCGATGGCGAAGTGATGACCCTGCACCTGGAAGAACTCGATGTCCTTCCCGGCGCGTTGAATGTGATCGCGTGAAAGCCGTGATATAAGAAATAGGCATGTCTGAAGAACGGCGAAAGCGACAGCAGGAGCGCGATGGCGGCAAACCAAAGTCGTCACGTTTTTTCCTTTGGATTGTCGTCGTTGTATTGCTGACGGCGGCGTATGGTGCCGGCTGGTACTACAAGAATCACCGTTACGATGCCTTCGCGAAATGTGTTGCATCGAAGCAAGCGCGCATGTACGGCCTTTATTGGTGCCCACATTGCGCCGAGCAAAAAGAAATGTTCGGTGCATCATTTCGCTATATTCCTTACCGGGAGTGTGCGATCCAAGGTTCGCCGCACGAATTGACGCCGGAGTGCAAAGCCGTGGGCGTGAAGCTGTTTCCCAGTTGGCAGTTTGGCAATAATCCGCCGAAAGAGGGCGTTCTTTCGCTGCAAGAGTTGGGTGACAAAACAGGATGCAGTCTACCGTGAGCGTGCCGTCTTCTCAGTCCGGATCTGCGGGAGGAACGAAACTCCTAAATCTGATGCTCACGATTGCGGTTTTATCTTTCGCTGGAATCGTTTTATCGGTGATTTCGTTGCAACGGCACTATGCGCGATCGGCAACCACCTACTGCGATTTTGGCGAACGATTTAATTGTGACATAGTCAATCGCAGTGAATATTCCAGTGTTGTAGGCATTCCAGTGGCTGGGATCGGCGTGGCGGGCTACGGAGTCCTTCTGGTTCTGTCGGTGTTCTACCGGGACCAGAAAGAAACTCCTTTGCGCCTCCTGATTATGGCCTGCGTTGGCTTGGCGTTTGCTTTGTACCTGACTTATATCGAGGCTTACGTGTTGTCGACGTGGTGCATTTTGTGCCTGAGTTCGCTGGCGGTAATTTGTTTGATCACTGCCCTGGCGGCTGTGACAGTTGTCGGACGGCTAGAGGCTGAATAGGCAAGAACGAGTGATATCCAACTTCTGCAAAGTTTCCTGATGGAAGAAATCTCTACCGGGAGCCATCAAATCAACTCCGCTACGGACGTAATCCGGGCGACGTCGGCAACCGGCGATCTTCGCATACATCCGTTTCGCAGTCGCATCTTTCGCAACTTTCGATATCTTCGCGTGTGGTTGCCCCCCGGCTACGATGACCCGGACAATGCCGGCCGCTACTATCCCGTGCTGTACTTGAACGATGGTCAGAATTTGTTCGAGTCGTCCACTTCCTTTACCGGAGTGGAATGGCAGGTGGACGAGGCTGCCGATCGCCTGATCCGGGAGAACGCGATTCCTCCGTTAATCGTCGTGGGCATCGACAATGCGGGTAAAGAGCGTCTTCGCGAATACATGCCGCACCGATCATTGCATCCCAGGATGCTGCGCGTACGGGGCACTAAATATCCGACATTTCTGCTCAAAGAAGTAATGGCATTTATTGCCCAGAATTATCGTGTAGCTGCAGGGCCCGAAAATACCGGACTTGGCGGGTCTTCGCTGGGATCTCTAATCGCGCTTTACACTGCAATGGCGCATCCTGAGTTGGTTGGGCGGCTTCTGTTGGAGAGCCCGGCGCTTTGGGCTGCAAACCGGCAAATCATTCGCGAGAGCCGCGACATAACGCGGTGGCCGGAACGTGTGTTTCTTGCGATTGGGACGGCGGAGGCGGGACGCAAGGATCGCGATCAGAGTGCGGTCGACGATGTGCGCGAACTGGCGGGAATTCTGCGCCGCTCCGGGCTGAATGATCAGAGGCTAAGACTGGTGATTGACGACGGTGCTCCGCACCATGAATCTGCGTGGGCGCGAAGATTTCCGGAGGCTCTCGGGTTCTTGTTTGGATCTTAAGAAATTCCTCAAGTAGGGAAACACTGAAGATCAAATTGTTGGCGCGCAAACGTTTCGCCGCCAGCCATGAAGCAGAGTTTCCTATCCCTACAATGAACGCCATGATACCGGATCATCGAAATCCCGGCGGTACGCAGAGCTATTCTGGTTTGGTTGGAACTTGCAGATTGCGGTCCAGACGGATTTCCAGCGCGGTGCCTTTGTCGAGGATCAGGTCGTGGCCGGATTCGAAGGCGGAGAAGGCGCTGTTAGCTGCGCCTTCGCTGGCTCCGGTGGCGGCCTGACGTTTGTCGTTGTTGTGAACGCCTGGGCCCGCGCCTTCGCCCGCGCCGACTACAACGGCTTCGGCGATTTCTTCTTTGGTCATTCCTTTGCGGCCGATTTGGCCTTCCTCTCCGACTTGTTGCAGGCCGTGTTCGCCGGGCACTCCGGTAACAGTGGCAATCAGTGGAGTCCATCCATGCTGAGTTTCGATTTCGTTGAAGCTTAGCAGCAGGCGCGTGTGCAGGCCGGGTTCTACGGCGCTGACGTGGCCTTTGATTTTCTTGCCCTGGTCAATCATCAAGCCACCCGCCGGAGAGAGAAGCGGCTCGGCGAGGCGGGCGTGGAAATGGTCTCCAGCTTTCACGGTTTTGGTGTCGAGGCGGTCAGTAAGTTGGATGAGGAAAACAGTACCTTGGGGAATGACGTTGGGAGGCGCGGACGGGGCATCTTGCGCGAGCAGAAAAGAGGGCATGAATGAAGCAACGAGAATGGTCGAACAGAGTACGCGGTTAAGCATAGCAATACCTCGGAATGTAGCCTTGAGTTCTTGGATGTGCCGGGAGCCAGGAATGGCTGCCTGAGGAAACTCGGCGAAATGGCGTGGCGAAATTAAACTGTATAGCCGCTAAACTTTGGCAGCGGCAGAGTAGGTGATGCTTGAGACCTGGCCGTCAATGTCTTTGCGCAGGCCTTCCCAGAGTTGCTCGGGCATTTCGAGAAAGACCTTTACCACGTCGGGATCGAACTGCTTGCCCGCCCACTTCTCGATCTCGGCTCGCGCCGCTGAAAACGGTTGCCGGGGACGATAAGGGCGATCGGACATGATGGCGTCGAGCGTATCGGCAATGGAGAAGATGCGCGCGCCGAGGGGGATCTCTTTGCCCTTCAGGCCGCGAGGGTAGCCGGAGCCGTCGAAGCGCTCCTGGTGGGAATAAATAATGTCGCACGCGGCGGAAAGGAAGGGAATTTTCTTGACGATCTGGTAGCCCTTGTAACAGTGCTCCTGCATAGTAGCAACTTCGTCAGGCGTAAGTTTTCCCGGCTTGCGTAGGATTGCGTCAGGGATTGCCATTTTGCCGATGTCGTGCAGGAAGGCTCCGCGAGCGATAATTTCGATCTGTTCGCGGGGCAGGCCCATGGCGCGCGAGATTGCCATAGTGAAGGCGGTGACGCGGCGCGAGTGGCCTTCGGTCTCGGCGTCTTTCAGGTCGAGCGCATCGCCCAGGGCTTGCAGTGTGATGTCGTAGGATCGTTCCAGTTCCTTCAGCGCGACTTGCAACTGGCCGGTGCGGGCTTCGACCAGAGATTCCAACTCCGTTTGGTATTTGCGGTTTTCGATTTTGAGGCGACGATTCTCCAGAGCGCGGCTGACTGTGGCTAAAAGTTGTTCGCGCTCGAAGGGTTTCAACAGATAGTCATAAGCGCCGTTGCGTAGCGCTTGCAGGGCTACGGAAATATCGTGAACGGCCGTGACCATCACGACCGGCATGTCGGGATATTTTTCTTTGGTGCGTTCAAGCAGGCCAATGCCGTCGAGGTCGGCCATCATCAGGTCGGAGAGCATCAACTCGAACTCTTCGTTGGAGTTGAGCACGGCAAGGGCTTCCATGCCGGAGGCGGCCTGCTTGCAGGCGTATCCGGCGGAATTGAGCATGGAGGCTACGATTTCGCGGATAGCTTCTTCGTCGTCGACAACGAGTATGCGATCAGGCATGGCTTCCCAGGTAGTCTATCGGCGATTGTAACCGAATCACGAGATGCCGAAAGTAATCAGTCAGGTCCGGAAACCCGATTGCGAACCGGCTCCAACGTGGTATTCAAAAGGCAAAGGCATAACTATGTCTTTCCACCGATGAGCACTACAGTCTGGCCGATCTGGAACACGTTGATCTGGCACATTTCGATCTGGAAGTGGTTGATCTGGAACAGGTCGATCTGGAATGCCATGCTGCGGACTGAATTTGCCCGGCCAACTGTCACGGATTGGGCGTTGCTAATCCTGCTGGGAGCTTCATTGCTCGCGTTGCGAGTCTCTCGGACGCGTTATTTCACAATCTGGATTGCGGGCTGGGGCGCGTTTGTCGCGTCGCGCCTGATGGAACACGTGTTCGCGGCCAATATTTCCGCGCGCTATGTGCCGGTGGCGGCACAGGCCGGGTTTGTTTTGGCGGTGGGACTTCTCTCGAGTGGTGTTCTGTTGTATTCGCGAAGCCGCGAGTTGCTGAAACCTTTGGCGGTGATTGCGCCGCTGCTGGCGGCTTTTGCGGGGGCGCGAGTGCTGCTGTGGCCCGATTCGTTGCCGATGCGAGTGGCGGTCGAGGCGGGTTACCGGATCATCCTGTTCACTGCAGCCATTGCGCTGCTTCGTGCGCGTAAAGGGCGAGTAGATGGCGGCGCGGCGATGGTGGCGTTCTCGCTGCCGTTCTTGCGCTTGCCTTTGTCCCTGCCGCTTCTGTCTTTGCCGCAGACATGGCCCTTGCTGGCCGCGCCGGTGACAGCATGGTTTTACATGTGGACCGAAATCGAAATTGGGCTGGGGATGCTGCTGATGGTTTTTGCCGACGTGCGAGCGCGCGAGCGGCGGCTGCAGGTGGCACATGCGCTGACTGCGGGCGCGGCCCACGCACAACAGAGCGGAAACCTGACACAAACGGCCTTGCAGGAGTTGCGGCGGCTGACGCGGGTCAAGGCGGCTTGGTTCCGGCTGGTGGAAGGTGGACATCTGGTGGCGACGCATGCCGAGGGCGGTTCCCCGGACTTCTTGCGGGATGCGGGAGTTGTAGAACTCAGCGAAGAGCTGAGCACCATTTTGCGAGAGGGATATGCGCAGGCCGTGGGCAGCGATCTTTGGGTCGAAAACACCGAATTCCTGAGAAAAGAGAAGATACGCCAGGTTGTCATGCTGCCCGTGGTAGGAAAGAAGTCTACTATTGGTCTGCTCATGTTGGGGAACACGAGAAGTTTTCAGTGGACGCCGGAAGAGTTGGAGTTTCTGCAAAGTTGCGCACAGCAATTGGCGTTGGCGACAGAAAATCTCCGCCTGCTGGAGCAGGTTCTGCGCTCACAGCGGCAGTGGGTGAATACGTTCGATTCCATCCACGACATCATTTTCGCGCATGACGCGGAATTCAAAATTATCAAGGCCAATCAGGCCCTGCTGGAACACATCGGAAAATCGCCGTCCGACGTGATGGGAAATGTTTGCGAGACCGTGCTGCCCCGCGAGTTGGACAAATGGGCGGAGTGTCCGTATTGCGGACTGGGCCTGGACGAGGAATTTACCGAGGGCGCGGACCCGTGTTTTGGCGGATTTTCGGCCGTTTCTACTTCTTCTTATTTCGAGCAGGGAAGCCAGCAGCGCGGCGTGATTCACGTCGTCCGGGACGTAAGCGACCGGCGTTCGGCGGAAGAAAAATATCGTCTGCTCTTCGAGCAAGTTCAGGAAGGCGTCTATTTGGCGACGCCGTCGGGCAGGTTGCTCGACTGCAACGATGCTTTCGTAAGCATGCTGGGCTACAGCCGCCGTGAAGAACTGATGGTGTTGAACCTGCATTCCGATATATGTGCGGATCAGAAGCAGCGCGAGACCTTCCGGCGCGAAGTCGAAATGCATAATTTCGTGCGTAATTTCGATACTACCCTGCGGCGCAAAGACGGAACGCTGCTGCTAGCGGCCGAGAGCACGTTCGCGACCAGAAACGCCGCGGGAAAGATAGAGCGCTATCAGGGATTTGTTCTGGACATGACGGAGAAGCGGCGCGCCGAAGAGGAAATGCGACGGCGCAATCGCGAACTGAATGCGCTGAACGCCATGGCCGTGGTGGCGACGCAATCGTTTGATCTGGACGAGATTTTGAATTTGACTCTGCGGCAGGTGGTCTTGTTGTTCGGAGCCGAGAGTGGTTCGGTTTATCTTTCCGATACATCCGAGCCCACCTATCGCCGCCGGGCGTCGTGGGGACCGCGCAGCCGCGACAAAGCGCGGCCGGCGGAGATTTCCTTGCCCGAAGGCTTTGGCGATCTGGTGATGCGGTCGCGCACCGAGGTGATCACAACCGAGTACTTGCCTCATTTGCCGGTGCGAGTGGCGGAATTTATTCGCTCGGAAGAAGACCGTTCGTGGATCTGGCTTTTGTTTTGGGGAAAAGACAATCCCATCGGCATCATGGGGTTGTGCAGCCATCTGGGCTATGAGTATTCGACGAATGAAGAAAGCTTGCTTGTAGCCATCAGCCGGCAACTGGCGACGACAATCGAAAAGGTGAGGTTGTACGAAGAGACTTGCCGTGCCTATGAAGACCTGCGCAAGACTCAGGAGCAATTGCTCCAAAGCGAAAAGATGTCGGCTGTGGGGCAGTTGATTGCGGGTGTGGCGCACGAGTTGAACAATCCGCTGACTGCGATTCTTGGGTATGCGCAGCTGCTGGAAAGCGAGGGGCTCGGTGAGCGTGCCGCGGACTATGTGGCGAAGCTGTTCAAGCAGGCGCAGAGAACACATCGCGTGGTGCAGAATCTGCTTTCATTCGCCCGGCAACGGAAGCCGGAGCGCGACGAAGTGGATCTGCGGCGAGTGCTCGATGAAACCCTGACTCTGCGCGACTACGACCTCAAGATTAATAATATTCGCGTGGAGAAAGACGTTCCCCAGGAGTCGACACCAGTCGTTGCCGATCCTCACCAGATCGAGCAGGTATTTCTGAATATAGTCAATAATGCTGTGGATGCGATTCTGGAGACCGGCCGGGCGGGCAAACTGAGAGTCCGGGTGTTCGCGGAGAACGGCCAGGTTTGCGCACAGTTTGCGGATGACGGGCCAGGGCTAAAAGATCCCAAGCGAATTTTTGATCCGTTTTATACGACGAAGAGCGTGGGCAAAGGCACCGGTCTCGGACTCAGCATCTGCTACGGCATTGTGAAAGAACATGGCGGAGATATTACGGCGCACAACGGCCCAGAGGGCGGAGCGGTTGTGGAGGTGCGGCTGCCGCTGGCCATTCGAGCCGTGGTTCCTCCGGCCTTGGTCCCAGCCGTTCAGCGGCGGCGCGAAGAAGTCATCGGCGGCCGCGTTTTGCTTGTGGAAGAAGAAGAGGCGGTGCTGGAGTTTGAACGCGACGTATTAGCCGGCGCGGGAACTGAAGTTGTGACTGCGAAAAAAGGCGAGGACGTGAGGATCCGCCTGCTATCGGAACCGTTCAATGCGGTGGTCATGAATGGCCGGATGGGGGGCGATTGGAGCGCGAAAGACGCATACGCTTGGCTCATGCAAAAATGCCCGGGGATGGAGATGCATGTTCTGTTTACTTTCTCGACCGCGCTTGAGCCGGGAGATACCCGAGCATTCCTACAGGAAAATAATATCCCTTATCTGGTAAAGCCGTTCGAAGTGGGGGATCTCATCTCACAAGTGAGAGGCTTGGTGCGGAAGGAACTCGCGGCGGCTGCTTCGGCCGATTAGAAGTCTACTTGGCGCAAAATCTAAATCCTGGTGCGCAGCGCCTTCAATAGATGGCGTACTGCGGACTGATTGCGGCGGTACCAACGCCATTGTCCTTGCTTGTCGGCCTCGACCAATCCAGCCTTGGTGAGAATGGTCATGTGATGGGAGATCGTTGGCTGCGAGAGCTGGATGCGCTCTTCGATGTCTCCGGCACATAGACAGTGTCCCTTCTTGTTTTGCCCGTCCGGCCGAGCCTGCGGTGCATCTTTTGAACTCGCCGGGCGCTCTTTGAGTGCCTCCAGGATTCGAAGGCGTGTTGGATCGGCGATGGCGTGCAGCAGGCGATTGAGATCCAGTTGGCGGTTGGCCATGTTGTAGGAATAGATCGTAAATCGACGGATGTCAATACAGAAGCTGCTCACACTCTATACTCTCCCAAACTCTCCCAATATCTTTGAATTATTTCTTCAGGATGGGATTGTAGCCGTCGCTGATGAGGCGGGCACGCTGGGCTTCGGCGTCTTTGACATCCGCGAATGGTCCAAGTTGAATGCGAAACAGCTTGTCGTTGGGTGCGCGGCTTGCGACGAAGGCCAGGTACTGCTTTTTCTTGAGGGCATCGACCAGCGCTTCGGCATCGTCCTGCTTGCTGACGGCGGCAACTTGCACAAAATATCCGCCGGTTGCCGGCGTGGAAGAGGGCTCGGCTGAATTCGTGGCGGGTTGCGATGCGGCAGCGGCCGGCGCGTTTGCAGCGCTGTCAGACTTGGCGTCCGCGGCGGAAGGAGTCAGCTCGGCACTGGCGTCTTTCTGTTCCACGGATTTATAGAAACTCATGGGCGCCTGCTGAGCCGAATCTCCGCTTGCCGGTTTTGTTGCGGAAGCGGAGGTTGGCGGCGCGGACGCTGCACTCGCCGTGGTGATCCCGTCCGATTTGCGGCCGAGCGAGTAGCCCAGCGCAAAGAACAGCGAGCAGATGCCGACCAGAAAGAAAAACAGAAACAGCAGCTTGCCTGTACCGAGCGTGATTTCAGTGTCTGTAGACGAAGTCATAAGTCAGCTCCAACAGCGCGGCTATGCGATTTTTGCCGCCGGCGCCTAAATTACATCATCGGCCCTGCCCAGCATTTTCTGGAGTCCCGAAAAAAAGTCCACCGGCACGGGGAATATGACCGTCGTGTTTTTTTCCACGCCGATCTCGGTAAGTGTTTGCAGATAACGCAACTGAACACTGACCGGTTCCGTAGCCAGAAGATGAGCGGCATCGACCAACCGCTGCGCCGCGGAAAATTCGCCTTCCGCGTGAATGATCTTGGAACGCTTTTCGCGTTCGGCCTCGGCCTGCTTAGCCATGGCGCGCAGCATTGATTCCGGCATATCGACCTGTTTCACTTCGACGTTGGTGACTTTCACGCCCCAGGGCGAAGTGTGCTGGTCGAGAATACTTTGTAGACGCAAATTTATTTTCTCGCGGTGCGAAAGAAGTTCGTCGAGCTCCTGTTCGCCGAGAACGGAACGCAAAGTCGTTTGAGCGAATTGCGAGGTCTGATAGACGTAGTTGGAGACTTCGACGACTGCTTTGTTGGGATCGATGACTCTTAGAAAAATGACCGCATTGACCTTCAGCGTGACGTTATCGCGCGTGATGATGTCTTGGGGCGGAACTTCCAGAGCTTCCTGGCGCAGGGAAACTCGCACCATGCGATCGACGGGTGCGAACACAAGGGCGATGCCCGGACCTTTTGCCGCACTGAGCAACCGGCCCAGGCGAAAGATGACGCCACGCTCGTATTCGGCGAGAATCTTGACGGAACTGAGCAGGTAGATCGCTACGACGACGATAACGATGGTGCCGAAGCCAAAGCCGATTTCCATAACTGCCTCCGCGCCCAATGCCGAAGGCGCTCCTTACGCGGATTGTATCGCTATAGAGCGCGAGTTGCGGCGTAATTCGCGTGCGACGTTGCTTGGGTTGATTCGTCACGCTGGATTTCGACTGAGTCATGCGCGTGAGTCACCCACACACTACACGCGCTTACCTCGGCTCAACGCGCAGGAGAAGGCCTTCTACTTCCCGCACGATCACCGACTGGCCGATAGGGACCTGGGCGGATGAGACTGCATCCCACAGTTCGCCATGTACGAAGACTTTGCCTTGTGGCGAGAGCGCGGTTTGCGCGACTGCGGTCTGGCCGAGCAGTCCCTGCGCTCCGGTGACGACTTTGTTGCGGCGGGCTTTCAGAGCAATGCTCATCAGAAACGCGGTGATGAGACCCAGCGGGATACTTACAGACAACGCGGTCAGCAGGTGAACGCGCATTTCCGGGATGGGTGAGTCCACGAGCAACAATCCGCCTAGCGTTAGCAGGGCGATGCCTCCGATGGTGAGAACGCCGTGGGAGGCGAATTTGGCTTCGGCGGCGAAGAGCGCAAACGCACCGACGATCAGCACCAGAGCCGCAAAGCGCGTGGGTAGAAGATTGAGCGCGAAGAGCGCCAGCAGAATAAAGACGACGCCAACAGTTCCGGGCAGCACCGCGCCCGGATGGTTGAATTCGATATACAGCGACAGCGCCCCGATCGCCAGAAGCAGGAAGGCGATGTTGGGATCCATGAGATAGGCGAGGATGTGCTCTTTGAGCGTCATGCCAAAAAGAGCAACAGGCTGCCCTTCGAGATTCAGAGTGGCGGTCTCACCGCTGAAGCGCTTGAAACTCTTTCCCTGCATTTGCCGGAAAAGATCATCCTGGCTCGATGCGACGTAGTCGATGAGGCGTTGCGAAAGAGCCTCCTGCTCAGTAAACGATTTGGATTGACGCACTGCGCTCTCCGCGACTTCAACGTTGCGTCCACGTTTGGCGGCCACCGAACGCATCAGAGCCGCGGCGTCATTTTCCATTTTTTCCTTCATCACGTCGTCCATCTTGCCGCCGCCGAGCACTACGGGATGAGCCGCGCCGGCGTTGGTTCCGGGAGCCATTGCGGCCACGTCGGCTGATTCCAGAATGAATATTCCTGCCGAACCGGCACGGCTGCCGGGCGGGGCGACGTAGACGATGACAGGAACCGGCGAGGCAGTGATCTTTTCGATGATCTCGCGCGTGGAATCGACCAAGCCTCCGGGTGTATTGATCTCGATCAATATGGCTTGATCGTTCCGGCGGTGGGCCTCGTCGATGCCTCGGGCGATGTATTCCGCAGTGATGGGCTGGATGGTGTCGTTGACGACGACTTTGAGGACTTCGGCGGAAGCGGCGGCGCAGACAAGATAGACCGCTACGAGACAGAGGAACGCGCGCCGAATCACAGCATTTTTCATGGCTAAACTGCGGTTCTACATCCTCGGGAAATTCGGATCTGCTTTCACACTGCGGATTCCAATCTTAATCCTTTTACTTGCGAGTAGCGGCGGGAATTTCGCGTGGGCCGGACTCGCTGGCTCCTGTTGCCTCAGGCCCGGGACCAGGCCAACCGGGAAGATAAGTGCTGCCGGTGATCAGGCGGGCTCCGCGTTCATACGTGACATATGACCAAGCCCATTGAATGAAAACGAGCAGCCGGTTGCGGAAGCCGATGAGAAAAAGGATGTGGACGAAGAGCCATGCCAGCCAGGCGACGAAGCCGGAAATGTGAACCTTGCCGAACTCGGCGATAGCTGCCGCGCGGCCGATGGTGGCGAGGCTGCCTTTGTCTACATAGTGGAACGGCGGACGGCGCGAGTCAGAACCCCCGCCCTCTCGCGAAGAACGCGAGAAGGATGGGGCACCCGTTCTTGATTCGATCTCTTTGCGAATTACTTTCGCGGCGTAGCGTCCCTGCTGCATTGCGACTGGGGCAACTCCAGGCAACAGTTTTCCATTTTTATTTTTAAGGGATGCAAGATCGCCGATCACGAAAATTTCGGGATGGCCCGGCAAAGTCAAATCCGGTTGCACGAACACGCGCCCTGCGCGGTCGACGGGCACGCCCAGGTTCTTGCCTAGCGGCGAAGCGGCGACTCCGGCGGCCCACAGAATTACTGCCGCGGAAAGCCGGGTTTCACCGACATAAATTGCACCGGCTTCGATGTTGGTTACCATGGTTGAAGTCCGCACTTCGACGCCGAGATGCTCCAATTGTTGTTGAGCGCTGCGAGAAAGGTCTTCCGAATACGCTGGAAGAATGCGCGGCCCGCCCTCCAGCAACAATATGTGCGCCATCTTAGGATCGATGGAGCGGAATTCGTGCGCGAGGGCGTGGCGGCTGATTTCGGCAAGCGTGCCCGCAAGTTCGACGCCGGTGGGTCCGCCGCCAACGACGGTGAAATTCAGCGGCGTGCAGGCTTCTGCGTGAACGGCCTGGCGTTCGGCAAGCTCGAAGGCCAGCAGGACACGTCGGCGAATCTCCAGCGCATCTTCGATTGTTTTGAGACCGGGCGCGAACGGCTCCCAATCATCATGGCCAAAGTAGGCGTGGCTCGCGCCGGCCGCGACGATTAGATAGTCATAGGGAATGTCTCCGTCGGGCGTTTCAACATGGCGGTGTTCCAAATCAAAGCCCGTGACTTCGGACATCAGAACTTCAATGTTTTTTCGGCGCCGTAGAATTGAACGGATAGGAGCAGCAATTTCTCCTGGAGATAGTCCGGCGGTTGCCACCTGATAGAGCAGCGGCTGAAACGTGTGGTAGTTCTTGCGGTCGATCAGCGTGAGCTTGACGGGCGCCGTGCCCAGTGCTTGAGCGGCGGCCAAGCCGCCGAATCCGCCGCCGACGATGATCACGCGCGGCATCGTATTTTCTGTCGCCGTCTTGCTGTTCATGGCTCTCACCTATAAGATTCAGCGCGATGGCAGAAGTTTCCAGAACTTCGGTAAACCAGCGGCAGCAACCTGCGTGGGCGCGCTTTGCGTTGCCGTCCGTGAGCGATCTGATTTTCATTGTGCTGCTGGGAATGCTGCTCTGCACGCCGCTTTCGGTGAAACTGCTGGGAGACGGAGGCATCGGATGGCACATCCGTGCGGGACAAATGATTGCCGCGACGCAAACCATCCCGCGCGTGGATTCGTTTTCGTCGACCATGAGCGGGCAACCCTGGTTTGCCTGGGAGTGGTTCTATGACCTGGCTGTTGGGCAACTAGAGCGCGTAGCCGCTTTGAATGGAGTCGTGTGGCTGACTGCGGTGACCATTGCGATGGTGTTTTCCTGGATGTTTCGGGTGCTGATCCAACGGGGCGCGAGTCTCGTGCTGTCGTTAGCATTGATGCTGCTGGCGGCTTCGGCCTCGATGCTTCACTTTCTGGCACGACCGCATGTGATCAGCTGGTTCTTTACGCTGGTGTGGTTTTGGATTTTGGATGCCGGTGAGTTGGCGACCATTTCCGAAGGCGGAGGCGTTGGCAAGCCAGGAAGAAACAGGCTGCTGTGGTTTCTGCCTCTTTTGATGTTGGTGTGGGTGAATGTCCACGGCGGTTTTCTAGTGGCATTCGCGCTGCTGGCGATTTATTGGCTGAGCGCGGCTTACACCTGGTTTGCTCTCCCGGAAACGCGCTGGGAAGATGCCATGATCAAGCTGCGAGCCCGCAAACGGACGATGCAGCTTTTTCTTGCAGGCGGGTTAACTGTGCTGGCGACCTTTTGCAATCCTTATGGCTGGCGGCTTTACGCGCACATTTATCTGTATCTGACGAACCGCTTCCTGATCGATCACATCGATGAATTTCAGTCGCCGAACTTTCACGGCGCAGCCGAACGTTGTTTTGCGGCGCTAATGCTGATCGCATTGGTCGCGCTGGCGGCAAGAAGGCGAACTCTGCGTCTGAGCGAAGGATTGGTCGTGCTGTTTGCCGTTTATTCCGGGTTGTATGCGGTGCGCAACGTGCCGGTGTCGTCGCTGCTGCTGGCGCTTGTTGCGGGGCCCTTGCTAAAGGAAAGCATGCCGCGGTTCGGCGCCTCCGTTTCCGGATTCTTTCATCGCATGAAGGAAATGGAGTTGAGTCTTCGCGGCCATTTATGGCCTGTTGTATTGACTGTCGCTGCGCTCTGCGTTGCGCTAAACGGTGGCAACGTAGAAGCACATCGCCTGATGGACGCCCATTTCAGCGGGCGGCGCTTTCCCGTAGAAGCGGTCAATTATCTCGAACAGGGCGAAGCTTGGGGGCCGATTCTTGCTCCCGACTACTGGGGTGGATATCTGATCTACCGGCTCTATCCGAGGACACAAGTGGTAGTGGATGACCGGCACGATTTCTACGGCGAAGGTTTTCTTCGGGACTACGTGACGATGATTCATGCGGAGCAGGATTGGGAGAAATTTTTGACAGAGCACGACGTGTGCTGCGTATTGGCCCCGAAGGGCTCAGCGATGGCAAATATCCTGACGCAGTCCAAGGATTGGAAAGAGATATACAGCGACGATGTCGCGGAAGTTTTCGAAAAATCTCACTGACGGTTGTTCGTGTCGATGCCGAAACCGAGAATGGCATTCACTTCCACCGGCTGTTTGCCCCGCATGGCCGGACGGAACTTCCAGCTAGGCAGAGCCGCCATAACGTTGGCGGTCATCGCAGCCGGGCCGGGTTCAAGCACGCGCAGATTTTTCAGATTTCCGGAAGCATCGAGTGCGCACGAAATCACGAGGCGCGCGTGCGGCAGACCGGAGGGCAGGTCGGAGCGGATCGCCTGCGGTCCGGTGATCGTCCCTGCGAATGGATGCGAGGCCGAAGTCGGATCGGCGAACTGCATCACGACCGTGCCCGCCGAAGTATCCACGTAGACGGTGTAGTTGTCGCCGGGAAGCTTGCCGTAGAAATCGAAAGCGCCGCCGGAGCGCGAACTTGCGACAATCGTGATCGCCGGACCTTGTTGCTCTTTGATCGAAGTGCGCCCGGGAAGATTGGGATTGCCACTTCCGCCGCCATCGGAGCCGAAGCTGGGCAGCGTGACGATGGAACTGCCTCCGCTGACCGAGACGCCAGGGATGGGCGGATTGCCGCTGGTCGCGTTTCCTGCGCCGCCCGGGCCTGCCGTCGGCGAGATTCCGCCGCGCGCGCCGGGGTCGGACCCGTGACCGGCTCCGGTTTTTCCCGCACCTGCTCCTTCTCCAGTCATGCCGCTGCCGGGACCGTTTCCGCGCCCAATGCTCGTGCCGCCACCGGAGCCTCCGAGGCCGGGATGATCGCCACCGGAAGGAGACATGGCTAATGCGCCCGCATTGTTGTTTGGCGCGCCGACTTTCGAGCCGGGATCGGTCGATATGACCGCGCCGGAGCCACCGCCGCTGCCGCCTCCAGTCGGAGGTGCGAGCACGGAACCGGCATCCAGCGATCCGCCAAAGCCGTTGCCCTGAGATCCTCTTCCAGAGCCGTAAGTGGCGTTTCCACCCCCGACTGAAGGCAGTGGAGGAATAACATTTCCCGCTACGAGCGTGCCGCCGGGAGATCCTTGACTGCTCCCGGAGCCGCGTCCTGAACCAGAAACTGAAGGCGGCGGCGGGACTACATTTGTGCCGCCAGTCTGACCGTTGGCCGCCGAACCTGAACGTCCCGAGCCTGAAACCGAAGGGGGCGGAGGCACCACGCTAGTGCCGATTGAGTTGCCCGAGCCGCCGCGTATTCCGCTGGGATTGCCCGAAGAGCCGGTGTTACTTACTGAAGGCGGCGGCGGTACGACGTCTTGAGTTCCGAAAATCTTTCCAATCAAAGTGCTGACCAATCCTGTTTGCGGCGGAGGCGGCACGACTATTCTCGACGGATCAGGAACGGTACCGCTCGCCATGCGCCGCATGTCAGGAGAAACATCGGTGGAAGGCGGTGGCGCGATGACCGAAGGTGCCGGCAAAGTGAGCCGAGCATTCCGAGAGGTCTCGCGTTCGGGCGAGGTCACTGGCGGCGGGATCACCGCCGGGTTGGTCATTTGCACAGCGGAGCGAGAAATGTCGTGGTTAACTGCGTCGGGCGCGGGCGGAATGACGCTGGCGTTCATAGCCGGTGCGGAACGGGATCGATCGCGCGAAAGATTCGGCGCCGGGGCGACCACGGACGGAGCCAGTAAAGGAGCAACCAGTGCGTGATCGCGAGACACGCTAGGCGCGGGAGCAATAACCGAAGAATTAAAGTCGGGCGCAGTCAATGGCCGGTCGCGGGAAACGTTCGGTGCGGGCGGAACGACGGATTCCACCGAAAGACTGTTGCGTGTGTAATCCCGGGTGACATTCGGCGCGGGAGCAACCACGTTGGGGCTGACGTTCGGAACGGATCGCGAAGATCGCAGTCCCTCGGATGGCGGCGGACCCGGGTTAGGCTTGACGGCAAGCAGATTGGCCACGGCATCGCGGGAGGCTGGCAGCTTCAGGTTCGGCGCATCGACAACTCGCGCGACCAGCGATCCGCCGCGGGCGATCTTGATGGTCTGAGTGCGATGGTGGGCTTGATTCCCACCGGCGCGGCCTGAGGATCCCGATTCAGAGCCGCCCAGATCTTCCGTGCGCGGCAGTTCGTCTCCCGTGTAGTAAATAATGTCGTGACTCGCAGGCTGCGGCGCGACGTAAGGACGAAGTTTGGCAACTTCAAATGGAATAATGATGACCGCGAAAATCAGAAGTGCCTCGGCCGCCAAGGTGACCAGCATCTTCTGGTAAGGCGGTACTCCAATTGCAGCCTCTCCGGCAAGGCGCGCCGTAGACCGGGCCATGGCAGGGCGGATGGAGGTGACGAAATCCTCCCAGCGTGGAGTCCACTCGACGAGAAGCTTGGGAGCTTCGTAGAGGTGGGTCGTTTCTTCTTCGAGTTGGAGCGTTTGAGTCACGCTGGCAGTTTTGTTTTTTCCTTTCCCAGTTCGTCCGCCCCCAGCTTGATTTCAATTTTATCGCCCACGGCGGTCGAGGTTTCCACAGCCTTGCCACTCGGAAGTTCCAGCACTGTAGCGGCCTGCATGCGGATCGGAGCGAAGCGCCAGGGCTGCAATCCCTGCTCAATGTGAACTACCGCTCCGGCCTTGCTCAGGTAAACCACATCAATGGGGAAACGCATGGCGATCGTGTGGACGCCACGGCAGGGAACGATCCAAAGTCCACGTCCGTCGCCGAAGTCCCGCTCGGAAGCTCCCATTAAACCGCGCAGTCGCGACCAGTGCGTATCGGCGAGCGCGAGTTCGGTCGCGAGATACGCCTGACGGGTGCGATTGAACGCCTGTCCCTGCGGGGAAAATACAGTCATGACTACAGCGGCTCCAGAAGTTTCTGCCCTTTTACTTTCCCGACACCGGCCCGAGTTCCCGGATCAGTTCAATCACGGCGGGACCGATAGTCACGAAAATAATCGATGGCAGAACAAATAACACCAGGGGAGGAACCATCTTAATGGTCGTTTTTGCAGCCTGTTCTTCGGCCCGTTGCCGCCGTTCCGTGCGGAGGGAGTCGGAATGCACGCGGAGGGCTTGAGCGACGCTGGTACCGAAGCGGTCGGTCTGTATCAGTGTACCAACAAGAGAGCGGATATCGTCAACGCCGGTGCGTTCCACCAGATTACGCAGGGCTTCCACGCGCGGCTTGCCAGCGCGCATTTCCAGGTTGACCAGGTGAAACTCGTCGCTGAGGTCGGGATGAGCATGGTGTAAATCCTCGCCGACGCGCATCAACGCCTGGTCGAGAGCCAAACCGGCCTCCACGCAGATTACGGTGAGATCAAGAGCGTCAGGCAGGCCAAGGGTGATGCGACGCTGCCGATCCTTGATCATGCGCTTCAGAACAAAACGCGGGATGAAGAAACCGAGGCCAGGCACACCCACCAGTAAGAATCCGCTGTTGAAGCCGGAAAACAGGACCACCCCGGCGAAGCCAACCGCGGCCAGCAGAAGACGAGCGCCGAAATAATAGTTGACGTCGCCGGCGTCGCGGTAACCGGCCTGAATCAGCCAGGCGCGGGTCCGCGAAACATCGGCGGGAGAAAGCGGAATCGCCTTACTGATGGGGTCGAGGGCCTGCTCGAAGCGTTCGCGCAGCGCCGGTTTTTCACTGACCTGTTGTTGACGTCCGCCCAAAGCGCGCAGACGGGCGCCCAGCACAGAACTGGGGGTTACAACCGCCGCGCCAAAAGAAAAAATCACCAGCACGATGGTTACGAATACGATAATGGTCAGAATCAATGGCAACATCGATACACGTCCCAGCGGCTACGGATTTCTGTTGTTAGGCGTCCTTCCGGCAAACATCTCTCCGCTACACATCTCTCTGTTAAACCTGAATCTTAATAATCTTGCGAATCACAAAATAGCCGATCGTCTGCAAGCAGATGCCGGCGACCACCAGCGTGTGGCCGATGGGGTCGGCGAAAAGCGGGTGAATGAAGCTGGGATTCAACACCACCATGACCGTCACGATAATCGGCGGCATGGCCATCAACAGGCCCATGGTCAGGCGTCCCTGCGCAGTGTAAACCCGCACTTGACGCTGGATCTTGAAACGTTCCCGGATGACATACGAGAGATTATCTAAAATCTCCGCGAGATTGCCGCCAGTTTCACGCTGCAGCATGACGGCAGTCACGAAAAACTTCAGATCCACCAGGGGTATGCGGTCCGCGAAGTTCAGCAAAGCATCGCGGACGGGCATGCCGAATTTCTGCTCTTCATAGAGTTTGCGGAACTCGCTTCCCACTGGTTCGGCAACTTCATCGGAAATCATCTCCAGAGCGGTGGTGAATGCATGACCGGCGCGCACGGCGCGGGCCAGAGTGTCAATAGCCTCAGGGAAGAGTTCCTCGAATTTTTCAAAGCGCTTGTTCCGGCGAAAAGAAACGTACGAATAAGGCAGAATCAGGCCCACCAGCATCGCGAACCAGGCGACCGCAGGATTGTTCTTGCTCACCATGAGCGCCGCGATTCCGGCGACGATTCCGGTCAACGCGCAGACACCTAAAAAATTTCCGGCGCGCAACTTCATTCCGGCCTGGGACAGAGTCTTCTGGATTGCCGAAATGCGCGGAGAGCGGCGAAGGAGACTATCAAGCGCGGGGATCTGGCTGAGCTGCTGATCGCGGAGAAGCGCAAGTTCTTCTTCGGGGGCTCGCTCCGGAGCCTTCTGCACGTTGGCCAGACGGTCTTTTATGAGCCGGGCGCGGCCCTGGCGGTCGTCCAGAAGCGAGCCAATGGCAAAGGCGGCGAGTGCGACGACGAGAAAGACGAGAAGTGCAAGGAGAGCTGCCATGGAATAGTCTCAGACCTCCACTCGCGTTTCGAAGAGCGCGGCGCGCAAGCGAGCTCCCGATGTAGCCAGGCGCTCGGCAAATTTTGGCCGGACGCCCGTGGCACGGAACGATCCGCGCACCTTGCCATTTTCGTCGATGCCGGTCCGATCGAATTGAAAAATATCCTGCATGGTAATCATCTCGCCTTCCATGCCGACTACTTCCGAGATGGTGATAACTTTGCGCGTTCCGTCAGCCATGCGGGCGATCTGCACCACCGCGTGCAAAGCGGAAGCAAGTTGGTGACGCACGGCACGCTCGGGAATATTGAGATTCGCCATGGAAACCATGTTCTCCACACGGGCCAGAGCGTCACGGGGCGAGTTGGCGTGAACCGTGGTCAGCGAGCCTTCGTGGCCGGTGTTCATGGCCTGCAACATATCGAACGCTTCTTCGCCGCGGACCTCGCCGACCACAATGCGATCAGGGCGCATACGCAAACTGTTGATCACCAGTTGCCGCTGCCGTACCGCGCCCTTGCCTTCGATGTTGGGGGGACGCGTTTCCAGACGGACGACGTGTTCCTGCTTCAACTGCAATTCAGCGGCGTCTTCGATTGTGACGATGCGGTCGGAGTTGGGAATGTACCCCGAGAGCACGTTGAGCAAAGTGGTTTTGCCGGCGCCAGTTCCACCCGAGACCAGAATATTCAGCCGTCCCTTGACCATGGCTGAGAGCAATTCCAGCATGGGTTCGGTGAGGGTTTGGTTCTCGATCATTTGTCTTGCGGTTAGGGGCTCGCGTCCGAAACGCCGAATCGACAGGCACGGGCCGTCAATCGCCAGCGGCGGAATGATAGCGTTGACGCGGGAGCCATCGGCGAGGCGGGCGTCCACCATCGGCGAGGATTCATCTACACGCCGGCCCACGCGCGAAACGATGCGCTCGATGATCTGCATCAGGTGCGAATTGTCTTTGAACGACAGAGACGTTATTTCGAGTTTCCCCGCGCGCTCAATGTATACGCGATCGAACCGGTTCACCAGAATGTCGGAAATCGTGTGATCTTTAAGCAGAGGTTCGAGCGGCCCCAAGCCAAAGATTTCGTCGAGAATTTCGCGCGAAAGACGTTCGCGCTCGGCAAAACTGAGGGGGACAACTTCGCTGTTAACGGCATTGCGAATGACGACTAGGACTTCATCGCGGGCGGAATTTCCCGCGGCCCGGCCGAGCTTTTCCAGGTCGAGGCGGTCGAGGATTTTGCGATGCAGGTCGGCCTTTACCTGCTGGTACTCGACCCTCTCGAAGCTCTGCAAATTCGCCATGGGTGGTTACGGAATTATGTTCTTCTCGGCGGTCTTTGCGAACTCGGCGTAAATCAGTTTCAACGCAGAGATCGCCGGGAACGCGAAGAAAACTACTTTACTTCCTCTTACAGCCTACACGGTCTTGAAAAGAGACCATGTGGCCCGCTTGGTTTCGACATCATTGCGCGTGAGTTCCTGTGCCAGCCCGGCAAAGCATCGCGCGATTTCAGTGTGGCCCTGCTCCATCAAAGGCACGCCGCGGTCAATGGCAGTTGAGACGGCGAAATACTGATTTGGTACCCGCCACAAAAGCTTGGCTCCGGCTGCCGCCTCGGCATCGGTTTCGCTGAATCCTGGAACTTTGCGGAAGCGGTTCAGTACCAACCTCACGCGCTCGCGCCCTCCGCTTTCTCCCAGATATTGCTGCACCCGGGCGGCGCTCCACAAAGAAGCAACATCGGTGCAGGCGACCAGCAACACGCATTCAGAGAGATTGGCGACAAGGCGGCTGCTCGCGTCAAAACGGGTCGAGACATCCACGACAACATACCGGTAGTGGCTGACCATCATGTCGAAAAGCTTGACGAACTCCGCTGTGGATGTATCCATCGCCGCAGGGGTGCTGGTCCCCGCGAGCAACTGCAAGCCACTATTGTGCCGCACCATGAAACTTTCCAGCAGGGAAGCGTCCATGCGGTGCAAATTGCGAGTCGCGTCGGCCACCGAAAACAACGGCTTCACGTTGAGATGCAGCGCGGCGTGCCCGAGAGGCGCAACGTCGACCATGGCAGTTTGTCCATGGGAGGACTGCAAAGCGAGCGCCAGATTGACGGCGACCGTGGTCGCGCCGCTTCCTCCTTTGGCATTGATCACGCAGAAAACCTTGCCGCGCGGCCCTTCCTGTTTCACACGGCGTTGAGCGGCGGTGAGGCGGACGAAAGCCTCCAGCAAATCGGTGGTCGTGGTGGGACGCTCAATGAACTCTCTGGCGCCAGCGCGCATAGCATTCACGATCACTTGCGGCTGAGTGAGGCTGCCGATGGCAAATACTGCGGATTCAGGAGCTTCCTGGTGCAGCAATTCGATGGCTCGCAACGCGGTTTGTGAGTTGTCGGGCGGGATGTCAACCAGGGTTACATCTGGATTCGCAGCACGAACCCGGCGGGTGACAGGATCGGAAGCCGCGAGCGGGTAACTCGCGCAGGTGTGGACGGTGCGGGCGACATTTGTTCCATCGACCAGCACTTGGAGAACAGTGCGCTGCTCACTGTCCGGGGCAACGATGACGACGGAAAGCTCGGGCATAAACTGCAACTCTCAAAAGCGTGCGCGGTTTCTCTACTTATGTCCCTTGTCGAACTTGTCTCTGTCCAGGAAGGGTTTTCCTTCCTTGGGCGGCGGCGGCGGTTCAGCGCTGGGCGAAATCCGCTTGACCGTGCACAGCACCATCAACTCGGAATTGCTCTTCTGTGCGCTCTTGCTGCGAAAAAAATTACCCAGGATGGGGATGTCTCCGAGTCCCGGTATTTTGTTGTAAATGTCGGTCACGCGATTATCGATAAGGCCGGCGATGACAAAACTTTGCCCGTCCTGAAGTTCAAATTCAGTTTCCGCCTTGCGTGTGCTCAGCGCGGGAACTGTGAAGCCAGAGATGGTGAGTGCATTGCTGAAATCGAGCGCACTCACTTCTGGCGCGACCGTCAGGTGAATATTCCCGTTCGGCATGATCACGGGAGTGAACTCAAGTTTCACGCCGAATTCTTTAAACGAGATGGTGACGGCGGTGAAGCCCGCTCCGGGTTGCACAATGGGGAACGGAAACTGGCCGCCGGCGAGGAAACTGGCTTTCTTGCCATTGACGGCAATCAGGTTGGGCTCGGCGAGAATTTGCAGCAGGTTCTTGGTTTCCAGGGCCTCGATGACTGCGCCGAAGTGAATATCCGGGCGAAAGAGGAAAAGATTAAGAACATTGCTAATCGTGTCATTGGACTGGAACGCGCCGCCCGAGCCTGTGGTTTGGCTGATCTGCTGCTGGCCGAAACCGCCGAACTGCCCGGTTCCCGTAGTGCCAATCGTATTGGCCGCGCCAGTGGAAAGGAAGTTAACCCCCATCTGGGTAAGCGCGGTGCGGTCCACTTCGGCGAACCGTACTTGCAGAAGCACTTCCTGCGAGCCCACTGGGCCAAAGGTGAGTACGTTCACCACGCTCTTCGAATAGGCGGATGCGAGTTCGCCCGCGCGTTTGGAAACGTCCTCTGTGGAAACATGGCCGGAGAGCACTACGGCCGAGCGGGAAGGAGTAACGGTAATCTGCTCGTCGGGAAAAACGCGGTGTTCTTCGTCCGCCAGTGTGCTGACGTCGACGTCGACTCGCAGGTCGAAACTGCGCGAGCGCTCCAGTTCATCCCAAATCAAAAGGGAGACTTCTCCCGCCGAGCGGCCATGCACCAGAATCTGGGTTGGCGTGATTACCGTGGGATCGGCAATTGTGGGATCGGTAACCGCGACGCGCTTGAGACGCTCGGTAGTGTTGATGAGAAGAGATTTGCCAACCATGACGCGCAACGGAGCCGATCCTTGAGTTTGTTGCGCTTGCGGCGGCAAGGTTGTGGTCTGGGTGCCTGTAGGCAGTCCAGGGTTCTCGGATTGTCCGGCCGCGGCCTGTGGGCCGAATGTCTCTGGCCACGCGGACGGCGAAAACGCGATGGAGAGCGCGAGTATCCCGACGAGCGGGGTGCGAACTTTCATTTTCGAATTCCTCTCCCTGTGAGGAATGTGTTATGCGCTTCTTCTGGAAATTGCAGGGTAAAACTTTTTCCGGTCACTTCGCTTCCAATCACTTCGAGGTGCAATTGTCCTCCGTACAGTTGACCACTTCCTGTTTCTTGTCGCCCTTATAGACCTCAATGCTCAGAACGGAAGGAGCAGGAGCAGCAGACGGCTCGACTTTCTTCTTGCTCGCCGCATGATGCACGGTTGGAGGCGCAAGAGTCGGCGGGGCCATGCCGTACAGGCCTCTCTCGTTGGAAGAAGCCACTTCGTCCTGTCGGGTATCGAGCGGATTTCGCAGCGAGAGCTGAATGTGGCCTTGGGCACTGGCCAGGGTTAGCCGCTGAGCGTCGTCCGGCGAAACTAGAAGAGTGATGACCGGCGTGCTCTGGGCCTCGCCGGTAGAGGTGCGCTCCAATTTATTGCCGGCGGCGATCACTGCCACGTTCTTCAGTACGGTCGTCGTTTGCGGTCCGTTACCGCCGGTCGGTGTTCCCGTGAGCAACACATCCACACGGGTTCCCGGCGTAACGAATCCAGCCACCGACACGACTTCGTTGACTCGCACCGACACTGCCCGCATTCCCGGTGGAATCAAAGAGGGCAGACCGGAACCGGCGTTCTCCGCGGCCAAACGGTTGGGGAGAATGAATTCGCCCTTATAGATCGGCACGACGACGCCGCGTCCCATCACCTGGGATCTCTTCGTAAGAGCACCCGGAGGCACATCGGCAGGCGGAAATTTTGCGATGCGCACGTCGTGTTCTTCAATCCTGGCGCCTACCTGAATGTCATCGGAGGCAACAACAACGTCAGCTCCGACAACTATGCCTGTGTTTCTTGATTGCAAACTCTTGTAGACCATGAGGCTGACGAAGCCGCCAAGGCCCAACGCCACGAGTCCAATCATCAATAAACGCGAACGATTCATAATGGTCCTTCAGAACGAATCCGCTCAGCGGCCTGAATCTTATTGAAGCTCCTGGCGCCGGTCAATCCTCAGATTCTTGGCCGCGTGCAAAACATTCAGGAGCACAAGTATCCGCCGAGGCTTGGCCCAATTAGCCGCCGAGAAAACCGAAAAGCTTTCCTATATTTTGTGTGCGCCCGTGAATTGCAAGGGGAGGCAAGGCCCACTTCGTAACCCACATCATAACCCGCAAACCGAACCGAAGGGTGTAATTTCTTGCACTCTAGTAAGCACGTGTCAGATGCATGTCGGGGATTTGTTTCGGCGGCAAGCTTGCAGCGTTAGTGTAGAGATTTGATTGTAACGCGCTGTAATTGAATGATTTCGAGAAAATTGCGCCTACCGAATCCTGGTAGCTCAGGGACCAATCGCGCGACTCCCGTAACGCCGATGCCAAAGCGGAGTCGGGCGGGACGATTACAGTAGTAACCTCCCACTTCAAAAGTGGTTGCTGCCAGCTATCTTGCAAATAGTAAGCGCGGACAAACTCCTGCATCATGCTTTCGCCATAGACTTCCGTGCGGCCGTCAGTGAACACACGAGTCTGCGGGTAGAGCTTGAAGATCAGGTACCCGCCCCAGTCGTAGTGGTTGAAGATATTTCCCGCAGGAGGATATTGTTGCAAATAAGCAGCTGCGGCCGCGGGGAAGTGGGTTGCTTCTGCCTGAGGCTGGCGACGAATTACTTGAGATGTGTGGATGGCCGCGAAGACGATCATCGCCACAACGATACCCACATTCAAGAAAGCAAATTGCGAGCGTGGACGAAGCGCGGCAGAATTGCTTGCGGCGAGCCAATCTCCCAAGGGACGAGCGACAATAGGCACGGCGATGAGCACGAACAATGGAATCATTCTCACTGAAGACAGAGCAGCAGTTAATGTTGCCAGCAACAAGATGATGTCGCGAGGTCTCACGCGCCGCCGCGAGACGATCAACGCGGCGAAGGTTGCGAGAAGAAGAAGAAAGAATGCGGCGTAATCGGCACTGTGAAAATTGGGAGAAGCCCATTCGGAGATGTGGCTCTGCACGCGCATCGTCTGTGTGGGATACCAGAGAATGGAAGCGCCATTGGGATTCATCGTAATCAATACCAGATCGGCAACAAGTGCCAACGAGAGCCAGCGCAGGCGGATCGTGACGTGCGGATTCGGCGGGAAGAAGGTCTCAAGAAATTCGCCCGCAATAAATAAACCTAGGAAGGCCGGTCCGAGGATTACGCCACCGTGCAGATTCACCCAGAGGACGGTGAGAGGCAGAGTCAACCAGAGCAGTCTCGGGTTTTTTTCGGAGCGCTCCAGAATGAGTAGCCAAACGCTGAGGAGGAGCAAGGAAAGAATCTGCGGACGAACTCCCCAGACGACAGCAGTTGCCAGCGCACCCCAGGCAGTCATCGCCGCGGAGGCAACAGGACCGGCGCGGCAGCGCAAGTAAAGCGGAAAAAATGCGGCACTGATAATGGCGGCAAAAGCAATAATCAAACCGGTGTAACCCGTCCACCGAAATAGGCCGTAGATGGCCACTTGGCAAAGCCATTCGTGTACAGTCCAAGGCTGGCCGGCACGCGTGTACGAAAATGGATCCGTATGCGGCACAGCCCGGTGCTGCACAATCCACTCTCCGGTCTTCAAGTGCCACCAGACGTCGGGGTCCAGGACGTTGCGCGCCGCCATGGCAAACAGACCGATGAACAACACGATCACGAACGTACGACGCAACTGAAAAAAATTTTTCACCGTCGGCATGATACCGCGCTAGTTGTCTGGCGAAAGCTATAATCCAATCTCTCTCATGGCGACTGCAATCATGGCACGAGCATGAATAGCAAGACTATCGAAAAGGCCGCCTATGCTCTATTGACAGGAACGTTGCTCATTCATGCGTTTTTGTTTTGGCAGGAGAGATCGCTCATCGCCAAGGGTTACCCGGATTTCACAATTTTCTACTCCGCCGGGTTGATGGTTCGCCAGGGTCTGGGACATCAGTTATACGATGACGTACTCCAATATCGAATTCAGCGCGGTTTTGCGCCCGGTGTTGAAATCCGGCATGGGAATTTGCCATATAACCATCCCCCGTTCGAAGCATTGTTCTTCGTGCCTCTGACCTTCCTGCCTTACTTGCCTGCGTATGTCACCTGGAACCTGCTAAATCTCGGCATGCTGGGGCTGATTCCGCGATTGCTGCGTCCGCACATCGCGATCTTGAAGCAAAAACCGGTGGCATTGTGGGTATTGGGCCTGCTCGCTTTTTTCCCTATCTCTTTTGGTCTGCTGCAAGGGCAGGACGTAATTCTGCTGCTGTTATTGCAGACCCTCGCCTTCGCGGCGCTAAAACGAGATTCGGATTTTCTCGCGGGCTGTTGGCTTGGGCTGGGCAGCTTCAAGTATCACTTGATTCTTCCTCTGATGGTCGTCATTTGGTTGGGCTGGAAGCGAACGAAGGTTTTTCTGGGCTTCCTCGCGGCGTGTCTGTGTTTGGGAGCTCTGTCCGTCGCCATCGTCGGCTGGAAGGAAGCCGTGAGCTATCCGGGCTATGTTCTTTACCTGGAGCGGGTGATGGGCCACGGCGCGATCACGCCCGCCAATATGCCGAATCTTCGTGCGCTGCTCGAAGGCTGGAAGGTATCACAACGATTTCTCAATCCCTTGCACATGATTATTCTCGCCCTCTCCCTTGCTTTGTTGCTGGGGGCAATTGCAATCTCGAGGAAGCATTTAGACCGGCAAATGGATTTGCATTTCGCCCTGGCGACGATAGTTGGGGTGCTGATCAGCTATCACACGTTTTCCTACGACCTAACTTTGTTGGCGATTCCTTTGCTTACGGTGGTTAGTCTAATAGCCGGGAGCGACTTTCAATGGCAGCGGGATTGGACATTTTTCATGCCTGCCGGACTTTTGTTGCTGACACCTCTCTACATCCTCCTTTCATTTCGGCTCCTCCACTTGAACCTGCTCGCAGTGGTTTTGTTTTCCTGGCTATGGGGCATTCAGCATAGGATCAAAGCGGAGCCGTAGTTAAGGCGGTCAAAGGTACGTCCGGCTTGCGCCCGGTCGTAGCCCAGTCATCCTTTAGAGAAGGAGATCCAACACCATCTTGCCCAGACTGCAGGGTTGGCTTATCTCTGTGTTGTTCTGTCTCATGGCGGTTGTAGCCGCGGCGAGCATGTGGTTCTACGTCGATGCGATTATGGCGCGCAACCAAGTTGCCGACGCAGCTGTGCGCCACATTCCTCGCGGCAACCTGTCGGATCTTTACCCGCGCTGGTTGGGCGCGCGAGAATTGCTCCTGCACGGTCGAAATCCTTACAGCAACGAGATCACGGCTGAGATTCAGACGGGATATTATGGCCGTCCTCTTGATCCTTCGCTCCCCAATGATCCGAAGGATCAACAGGCGTTCGCCTATCCGGTTTACGTAATCTTCGTGTTGTCGCCTGCCATTAAGCTGCCATTCAACCTGGTGCGATTCTGGTTTCTCTGGGTTCTGGTGGGCCTTTCTGTGGCGGCCATGTGGTTGTGGCTCCAGGTTTTGCGTTGGAGATTGTCGTTCGTTGGAACATTTCTCTGCGTAGTGCTATTGCTGGGTAGTTTTCCGGAGGTGCAGGGAATCAAGCTGCAGCAGCTAAGTTTGCTGGTTGCGGCTCTGCTTGCCGCCGGCACGGCCTTGGTCTCTGCGGGCCAATTATTCCTAGGCGGTGCGCTTCTGGCGCTGGCGACCATCAAGCCGCAACTGGCTTTGCCTCTAATCGCGTGGCTGCTTATTTGGACGGCCAGTAATTGGAAAGTTCGCTGGCGCTTCGCCGCAGGCTTTTTCGCCATCATGGGCCTGCTTCTGGCCGCTTCGGAATTTGTGCTGCCCGGATGGTTGAGAATGTTCTGGCAGGCCGTCCGAGAATATCGCGGGTACACCGGAAATCAGTCGATCCTTGATCAGCTCGCGGACTGGGGGCTGGGGCCCTGGGGGGGGTCGATTCTGGCCGCGATTGCCGCGATGGCTTCCGCTGCGCTGCTTTGGCGAGTTCGCACAGAAGCGGCCGCTTCCGAGAATTTTGGAAGAGCCATTGCGTTAGTGATGGCTTTGACCATCCTGATCATTCCCATGAACTCTCCTTACAACCAGATTTTGCTCTTACCCTCAATTTTGGTGTTGGCGAGAGAACGCAGAAGCTTGATCTCCGACTCTGCGGTCGTGCGGATCGTTTATGTCGGTGGAGTTTTTGGTCTGGGTTGGGCTTGGCTGGCGAGCGTGATGGTCATGCTGATTTGGTGCTTTTCTCACACAATGGCGATGGGTGCCTGGAAGACTCCGTTGTATGCGATTTTCACTATGCCCGTACTTGTGTTCATGTTGACTTTAGTCAGCGTGCGGCAACATACGGTCTTGCGGGTACCAGACGCCACAAGGTAGTCTGGAGCAGCGATCGGGAGCAGCGATCGCCACTCGCCTGCACTGCGGGCAACCTGCACTAGTCGAATTCTCATGGCACTCAGCGCACTAAGTCGGTCCGGCTCCGGTTCTGGCGTGTTTCCTGCTCTGGTGTTTGTACAGGGAAATGAGCAGAAGAATATTGTCTTGAACCACTCGCCGTTCAACGTGGGCCGCAAGGTCGATAAGGATTTGGTGATTGCCGATCCTCGAGTCTCGCGAGATCACGCCCAGATCGTGATGGAAGAGGGCGATTTTTTCCTGGTCGACCTGGGCAGCAAGCACGGTACCTTCGTCAACGGAGAGCGCATCCAGCGGCAGAAACTCGAGCGCAATGACCGCCTCGAATTCGGCGCCCGCGATTCCTCATACGTTGTATTCAATCCCGCGCATGGAAGTTCCAATACTGCGCGTGAATTCTTAAGCCAGATTTCCGGTATTCAAATTTCGCAGGAATCGACTGATCTCGAGAAACTGACTTTATTCCTGGAAGCGGCGCGCAAGCTGAACACTGCCGGCGTACTCGATGAAATTCTGATGACCATGCTTGATGTGACCTTGCAGTTGACGCGAGCCGAGCGGGCATTCGTTTTTCTTAAGGATGAAGAAGGCAAGCTGCGGCTCGCCGCCGGACGCAACAGCAAGAAAGAGCCCCTGCTCGACGACAAAACGATTTCACACTCGATTCTGGAAGAGTCGATGCGGTCGAATTCGGAATTTCTGTTGACCGATACCAGCCAGTCGCTCGATCTCTCCGGACGGCAGAGCATTGTGGCTTACGATTTGCGCACCGTCGTCTGCATTCCGTTACGGAAGATGCAGGTGCAGGCCACGCGCGGCGCGCAGACGCCCGCTCCCGCAGCGAACACGATTGAGGTCATGGGTGTCCTTTACGTTGATTCCCGCTTTGCTTCCCGAGATATTTCCGGAGTAGGCCATGACATCCTGCACGTGATCGCGACCGAAGCGGCGTCACTGATCGAAAATGCTCGCTTGGTGCAGGCAGAGGAAGAATCCCGTCGTTATCAACAAGAGTTGGCTATCGCAGCATCAATTCAGCAGCGGCTGATGGAAGTGAAAATCCCCGAAGTGCCGTTCGCCAAGCTGCGGGGTAAGAACTTGTCTTGCAAGGAAATCGGCGGAGACTTTTTCGATGCGGTCAATACCAAAGAAGGCTTGGCCGTGGTGCTCGCCGACGTGAGCGGCAAAGGAGTCTCGGCGGCTCTGTTGGCTTCGACCCTGCAGGGAATGATTTATTCGCATTTAAGCGCCGGAATGCCCTTGCTGGAAGTGGTCACCGCGGTCAACAGGTTCTTTACGGAAAAGCTGGTTGGCGAGAAATACGCGACCGTGCTGTTGGCCCGCCTGCGCCGTGATGGCGACCTGGAATATGTCAACTGCGGCCATGTGCAACCGCTGCTGGTGTGCGGCGGTGAAGTGATGCGCCCGCCGCATGGCAACGTTCCCGTGGGACTTCTACCAGACGCCACATTCGAGAGTGCGCGTTGCCAAATGAAATCCGGCGACCGCTTTATTATCGTCACAGACGGGGTCACCGAAGCCGAGAATCCGATGGGCGACTTCTTCGAGGATTCGCGGTTGGAATTGGCTGCGGCGAAAACGCCAACCTTGGAAGGAATCTTCTCCGCCGTAACGGAGTTTTGCGCGGGCAATCCTCTGAACGACGACTGCACAGTCGTGGAAGTTATCTACTCCAGCACCGAAGCACAGGCCTGAATTCAAGCCTGCTGATCGTGTTGCCGCTCAGCGCGCGAGTTTCAAGGGACTCGGGTGCTTTGGCTCGTAGATGCCGATTTTCCCCCCGCCGGGTAAGGTGAACGTCGCGAGTCTTCCCCAGCGCTGTTCGTTCACATCCGAGACCTTCACGTTCTTCGATTCCAGGTCCTTCAATGTCTCCGAGATGTCGTCGCACATGAAGTAAAGCTCCTGCCGGTCGTTGTTGTCGGAATCATGAAACGCGGCTTCGGCAGGAGGCATGGCAAAAATCAACCAGCCATGGCCCGCGTCAACCGAAGAAAGTTTAAGTACATCGCGAAAGAATGCCCGGTCAGCTTCCGCATCCTTCGTATAGATGACAACGTGCGCGCCGTTGATCATAGGAGAACCCTAGGTTCCGTGGAGTTGACACGATCTGATTTGATCGCTCACATTCTATTCCACCGTCACTATGTAATCCTCGCCCTCCCATCGGTGATCGTTCTCCCAGAAAAAGGTGAAGGCAGCCTGCCCGCCGGTAGGCAAGGATGCCGTTGGTAGATCGAGAACATGAGTTCCTAATCCTGTGTCGCGGGTGTTGGTATCCTGCGCGCTCTTCCAGCCGTCGACCGTCCAATGCACGACCGCAGGCGAAAGCAGGACGATGCGAAGTGTCTTGTATCGCGGAACGGTGCGGGCTTTGTTGTTAAAGCGCCAGCCAAAGAACTGCCGTGTCGGTTTTTCCACCAGATAGCGCCGCACGGTTTGCGGCGGCTGGTCGAAAACTTTGCCGTCGCGCAAGGAACGGCGAAGCTTTACATACTCGGAGTGTGCCCAAACCAGCGGGCAGGCCGAACCCGATGGCTTTCCGCGAAATAGTTCGAGCGATGGGATATCGGCAGCGTCCCAAACCTGTTCGGGCAACAGGTGTCCGTGACCGGAAGTAGAATTCTCGATCACCGCCAGCAGCGATTCGGCTTCGTCGCGATGGCCCGCGGCTAAAGCATAGTGAGCGCGCTCGCCTGCCAGCAGGGGCCAGGGGCGGCCAATGCCGCTGCCGTCGAAGGGCGATCCGTCTTCATGTTCGCCGTAGCCGTCGCCGTTGTAACGGTACCAGCAAGGACCTTGCGGCAGTTCCACCGCCAGCAGCGCATCGATTGCCCGCAGCGTGTTCAAGATGCGCGGATCATCCGGAGCCCGCAGCCCAAAGCGCACCAGGGCAAGCGCATCCGGACTGATGATGTGATAAGCACGCTCCACTCCCTGTCCCGGCGGCCGGTTCTTGATGGGAACAAAACCCTGCGTGGGCGATACGGCGACATCCGTCAACGGCGGCGACAGGCGAACGTAATATCCTTCAATCCCCAGTTGGTGCGCGAGATCTCCGCCCGTGGCATACACCCAGCGTTCAATGTTGTCATTCCAGGCGTCGGCGGCGTCGCGCAGGAACTGCGCCTGCTCCGCGTGTCCAGTGAGATCCGCAATCTCCGCCGCAACAAGCAGCGCAGAAATTTCGGCCGCCAGAGTAAACGGAGAATACCCCGCATCTTCCTCCCAGCGATCCTGCTGCGTGACCGGTCCGTTCCGCAGAATAAAGCTGGCTGCGTTGCGCACCATCGGCCACCAGCGCTGCAAGTTGCCCAGCGATTTCGGCGCTTTGCGGCGCAACAGGTCGAGCAGCAGGACCGGGAAGGCAGTCTCATCCATCTGAATGCCGCTCCAGTAGGGCCGGCCGTCGAGCCACAGATTCTGCGCCCAGTTTCCGTCGGCTTCCTGTGTCGCCTCCAGATAGCGGAGCACTCGGGCCGAATCCGTCACCGCGCCCGCCGCCAGCAAAGCGCCCGCCGTCTCCACCAGATCGCGCGGCCAGATCAGGTGATAGCCGCCGAGATCTTCATCGCCTTTATTGAATCCCCACGGAATAGAGAGACTAGCGATGATTCCGCCCAGAAAATCCTTCGACTCGTGCGTGCGCAGCACTGCGGTCGAGGGGCGATAAAGATCGTTCTCGCGCGGCGGATCGTCCAGTTTGAGCAGACTGTCCTGCCAATTCTTCCACTGCACAACATAATGACTGCGGAGATCCTGGGCATCTTCAAACAGGCTGGAGCGCACTTGCTGACCGGCCTCTGACCACATAGAACCAAAGCCGAGAGCCAGTACGAATTGCCCGTTGCACGCTGCCAAGTCAATCTCGCCGGTCAAAGCGATGTTGCCATTTTCCGCGCGCTGGTACTCCCACTCCATCTGAAAGTGCTGCGACAGATCTTGCCAGCCGTCGGATGTGCCAGCGAAGCCGACCGACATTTTCTTCCACGGAACCGACGAGGCAAAAGCCAGGCTCGTCCCGTCGCGCTCGGCGAAAAACATGGGTACGCCTTTGTAATCTCCACCCCAGCCAGTGTTGTGGTATCCGCAATTCGCCAGATGCGGCGCCAGCAGCGCATACAAACGATAATCGGCCAGCGCCCCCTGCAAAGGCTCAAAGCGGATATTCTGCAAAACTACGTTGCGGTAGGGATCGGTAAGAATTTCTTTATGAATACGGTAGCGGCCATCGTTCTCGGTGTTGATTAATTCATAAGCGGGCACGCCGGGCTCGATGGGCTGGCTTTCAAATGTACAGTGGCGCTTTTCCTCGGAAAAAAATCCGCGCCCATCGGTGACGATGAATCCCATGTCGCGAGTGCAGGCCTGATCCACGCGAGGGAAATAAATCTCGTTCAGAATTCCGTGGCTCATGGTGAACCAGACTTTGCTGTGCTGGTTCAGCGCCGTCCCGATGCCGCTTTTTGCACTCGAGGTCCAGCGTGGTGGGATGCCCGGCCATCCGGGAGCGAAACGTGCGGATGAATCACTCATGAGAGCTTTCCTCTAAAATCGCAGCAGGTTGTGACTGGTAGAAACCGCAGTCGCAAGAGTTGCTATTGCCTGTCACAACTGTGGCAAGTCAACGGCACCTCGCACGAAAGGTTGACATCAAAGTTACATCTTAACGTGGCGATTGTGCCGTTCTCCTGAAACCCACATATACAATAAAGCAGGCACACTGTGATCAATGTGAAGACGATATTGAGATGTTGGTGTAATACAAGAGCGACCCGTCGATCGGATGCCTGGCCGTCGTGTGCGGTTACACTCTTATGTTTTCTCTTGCTGACCGGTTTTCCCGCATGGGCCGCGCCAGCGGCGGGCGTGGAGATGCCATCGCTGTTGGAGCATGGCTTCTCCGGTCTCTACAATCTGGATTTCGCGGGAGCGCAAAAAGATTTTTCTTCCTGGGAAGCCCAGCATCCCGATGATCCGGTCGGGCCGGTAAGCCAAGCAGCCGGATACCTGTTTTCGGAGTTCAATCGATTAGGCGTGCTGGAATCGCAGTTCTACCAGGACGATAGTGCGTTTTCCGCACGGTCCAAACAAACGCCTGATGCGGCTGTGAAGACACTCTTTGAATCCTCGCTGGACCGCGCGGAAAAACTGGCAAACCTTCGCCTGGCGAAAAATCCGAACGACCACGATGCTCTTTTCGCGCTGACGTTGTCGAACGGCCTGCAAGCCGATTATGCCGCGCTCATTGAAAAGCGCAATCTGAACTCCCTGCATTACACGAAAGAAGCTTCCGCCTGGGCGCAGAAGCTGCTTTCCATTTGCAATGACTGCTCCGACGTGCTGGTGGCCACAGGCTTCAGCAAATACATTATCGGAAGCATGTCCGCGCCGGTTCGCTGGATGCTCCGTATGGGTGGATTGCCCGGAGACAAGCAGGCTGGGATTTCAGATCTGCAACTGACCGCCAACCGCGGCCACTACTTAGCTCCTTTTGCGCGCATTCTGCTGTCGATTGCATATGTAAGAGAGAAGAACAAGACACAAGCTCTGCAACTTTTGAGTGGTTTGCGAACGGATTTTCCCGGCAACCCACTTTTTCAGCGAGAAATCTCCCGCCTCGAGACTTCGCACTGAATTTGCTAAGAACATTCTCCAGGAATTGCCATTCACCAGAAATTCACTCCTTTGTAACCGTCCTGTAACATAACGCCGATAGAACGGGAGCATCTAATTTCAGGAGGATTCATCTTGGCGATTCGCAGAGCCGTTCTGCTTTTGCTGTGCCTTGTTCTGTCTCTGGCCGCATTCGGGCAGACTACTTTGAATGGAGCCGGGGCCTCGTTTCCCAATCCAATGTATTCCAAGTGGTTCAGCGAATATCACAAGGTGCATTCCGATATTCAGATCAATTACCAGCCCATCGGCAGTGGCGGCGGAATTCGCCAAGTCATCGCCGGCACCGTGGACTTCGGGGCCAGCGACATGCCCATGACCGACGATCAGTTGAAGGACGCGAAGTTCAAGGTGCTGAATATTCCCACCGTGCTCGGAGCCGTCGTTCCCGCCTACAACATCCCCGGAGTCAGCGGGGAACTGAAATTCACTCCGGATGCTCTGGCGGGAATTTTTCTAGGCAGGATTACCAAGTGGAATGACAAAGCCATCGCGGGTGTGAATCCCGGAGTGAACCTCCCGGACAAGGACATTATCGTCATTCACCGCTCTGATGGCAGCGGAACCAGCTTCATCTGGACCGATTATTTGTCGAAGGTGAGCAGCGATTGGAAAAGTCAGGTGGGCAGCGGCACTTCGGTAAAGTGGCCGATTGGGCTTGGGGGCAAGAACAACGAGGGCGTGGCGGGTTTGGTCCGGCAGATGCCGGGCTCGATTGGTTACGTCGAGCTTATCTACGCTGTGCAAAACAACATTCTCTACGGCAGCGTCAAGAATTCCTCCGGCGCGTTCCTGAAAGCCTCGCTGGAAGGAGTGACAGCCGCTGCGGCATCGGCACCGAAGATGCCGGCGGATTTCCGGGTTTCCATCACTAACGCTCCGGGAAAAGACGCCTACCCGATTTCCAGCTTTACCTGGCTACTGATTCCGGCCCAATCCAAAGATGCAGCCAAGGGCAAGATCCTGGCCGACTTCCTGAGTTGGATGGTGACCGATGGCCAGAAGATGACAAACGCGCTCAGCTACGCACCGTTGCCTGACAATGTCGCGGCCAAGGTCAAGGATGCGATCAAGCAAGTGAAATAAGCGCTGCGACACGGAAAGCCCGCACGCAAATTAAGACCGTGCGGGCTTTTCCGCATCCGCAGGCCAGATGTTCTATACTGACGTTTCGCTGCTGCTCGGGGAAAGGCTCTCTTCCGCTCTTCACAAGCCTGGCTAAGATGCAAGTGGCAGCTTTCTCTCATGGCTCGTATTTCGCTGGAAAATCCTCAGTATTACCTCAATCGTGATACCTCATGGCTCGCGTTCAACCGACGTGTGCTCGAAGAGGCGGAAGACGAGAGCAATCCGCTGCTGGAACGCTTGAAGTTTCTCGCCATCTCGGCCGGCAATCTGGACGAGTTTTTCGAAATCCGTGTGGCCGCCTTGGTGCAGCAAATTGAAGACGGTTTCAACGAAGCTGGTCCCGATGGTCTGACGTTGATTGAGAAGCGCGATGTTCTGGCCAAGCTGTCCCACGAATTCGTGGACGAGCAGTACGAATGCTGGAGCGATCGCCTGCGTCCGGCTCTTGCGGAAAATGGAATTCGGGTTCTGGGATTGCACGAACTCGATCCGGAAGCGCGCAGATTCGTCGACGAATATTGTGAAAAAGAACTCGATCCTCTGTTGACCCCGGTGACGGTCGATCCCGCACATCCATTTCCTCGGGTGGTGAACAAGGCGCTTTGTTTAGGATTTCTGCTGCGCCGCCGACGACGTTCCGCTTTAACCTACGTTGGAGTTGTGGCAGTGCCACGCGCTTTGCCGCGATTGGTGCGGTTGCCTTCGGACGGCACGGCTGACTTCATCTTCCTTGCCGATCTTGTGGCTCATCACGCGGTCAACATGTATCGCGGCTACGACATCGTTTCCTCCGCACCGTTTCGCGTGACCCGCAACAGCAATCTCTATTTGCAGGAAGAAGAAGCGCGCAGCCTTCTGGAATCAGTACGCGCGGAGTTGCACAACCGGCGCAAAGGAGACGCAGTGCGCATGGAGATCGAAGCCGAGGCCGATCCCGAAATTATCGACCGTCTGCGCACGGTTTTTGAATTGGACCCCTGGCAAGTCTTCCCTGTGAATGGGCCGGTAAATCTCTCGCGGTTGTTCAATGTCTATGAGCAGGTCGAGCGGCCGGACCTCAAATACCGCAACTTTTCTCCGCGCGAGTTGCGGCTCACGGCCAAGTCGAAGGATTTTTTCGAGGAACTGCGCCGGCACGACGTGCTTTTGCATCACCCATTCGATTCCTACGATGCGGTAATCTCGTTCATCGAATCGGCGGCCGAAGATGACAGGGTGCTTTCGATCAAGCAAACGCTTTATCGCACGAACGAGCACTCATTGATTGTGCCGTCTCTTATCGACGCTGCCGCGCGCAAGGAAGTCACCGCAGTGGTCGAGCTTAAGGCCCGCTTTGACGAAGCTCATAACATCCGCTGGGCGCGCGACCTCGAAGATGCCGGCGTTCAAGTGTTCCACGGGCTCGTAGGTTTAAAGACGCACTGCAAGCTGTCACTGCTGGTGCGCCGCGATCCCGACGGGGTAACGCGCAGTTATGCGCACATCGGCACCGGCAACTACAACGCAACCACTGCTCGCATTTACACCGACCTAAGCTTGTTCACCGCTGATCCTGAAATCACGCGTTCTGTACACGACGTGTTCAGTTTTCTTACCGCCTATGCGGAAAACCCCAGCTATGAGCCGCTTCTGGTGGCCCCGCTGGATCTCGCGGAAAAGTGCATCGCGCTCATCGATCGCGAAGCCGAACATGCGCGACAGGGAAGAGAATCCCGCATCATCGCCAAGATGAACGCTCTGCTCGACAAGAACATCATCCAGGCTTTGTATCGCGCCTCGCAGGCGGGAGTGGAAATCGACTTGATCGTGCGGGGAATTTGCGCGCTTCGTCCCGGTGTTCGTGGAGTGAGCGATCGCATCAAAGTCCGCAGCATCGTAGGCCGTTTTCTGGAGCACAGCCGCATCTATTATTTTTCCAATGGCGGCGAAGAAGAGATTTACATGGGCAGCGCAGACTGGATGCCGCGCAATCTCTACGAACGCGTCGAAGTGCTTGTCCCTCTGCGCGATGAGCTACTACGAGAGCGGGTGCGGCATGAAATTCTGGATGCCTATCTGGCCGACAATCGCAAGGCGCGAATTCTTTTGCGGGATGAAACGTACATTCGCGCCTGGCAGCCCATACGTGGTGCACGCCGCCGCAAGCCACCAATCGGCGCGGCTGCATTCAATGCTCAAGATTTTTTAATCAGCGTCGCCGAAGGCAAACAGCCAGCGGCGCTTCCTCCGCCGGTAACCGCAAGGCGCAGAGTGTCCGCAACAAGAGTACTCGCCCATGGGAGCGATAACCGCAAATGATCCTCTACTTTTTGCGCCACGCCAGTGCGGGCGAACACCTGATGAATCCCAAGAAAGACGAAAAACGAGCGCTCGATAGCGAAGGCATCGAGCAATGTGGCTATGTGGGCCGCGCTCTGGCCGCCATCGAGGTACAGGTGGACGCCATCATTTCGAGTCCGCTGAAGCGCGCCACGCAGACCGCCTTCCTTGTGGGCAATGAACTGGGATACGAAGGCAAGTTGCAGCTTGATGTCAACCTGCGTCCCGGCGCGGTTCTTGCCGACTTCCGCAAACTGTTGGAAAAATATGCGCGGCAGGAGGCGATTATGGTGGTCGGCCATAATCCCAACCTCAGCCAGTTTCTGGGATCGGTGATTAGCGATTCGGGATGCGAGGCATCTGTGGAATTGAAAAAGGGTGCCGTGGCCCGTGTGGAGATGCGGCGCAGCTCTGGAACCTTGCACTGGTGCCTTACGCCGAAAGTGGCGCGCACTCTTTACACGGCGGCGGTGGAAAGCTCGCGACCGAATACTTCCCCGAAATAAGCGCGATCTTTTTCAATCGACCATAATTCCAGATCGACGCCCATTCGCGCACGCGGCAATAACGTCAGCCGAACTTCGGCGGCGCGCAAATTCACCCGAACCTTCTGCACTGCCCGGCTGCGACCCAGGTTCAGCGAACGCGCCAGACGCAGCAGCAGAATCGCTTTCTGCGCGTTGATGCGGTCCGCAGGCTCCAACACCTTTATTGCTCCATCCTCCAACAGCGGGCGCGATTTTCCTAGATAACGCGCAATCGCAGCAATAATGCGCCGTTGCTGCGGCGTGTATCCCAGAATCTCGGAGTTCGAAATAATGTAGTGCGCGTGGCGGTGTCGGCCGGCGCGATTGACATAGTCGCCGATCTCATACAACATCGCCGCGGCCGAAAGCCATTCGCGATATTCCGGCGGCAAACGGTGAACGGAGCGCAGCGCCGAAAACAAAAACATCGCCGATTCGCGCACGTCCAAAGCGTGTTTTCGGTCGATGCCGTAGTGATCAACAGCTTTAGTGATGGATTCCCAGCGTTCGGACTCGATCTGCCTGCCCGATCGCGTGCTGCGATCGTATTCCGCCGCCATTTGCGCCAGCAGTCCATCCCGAAGCCCGAGAGCGGAGTAACGAAAGCCCTTGAGGCGGCAGCGGTCCAGCAGTTCCCGGTAAACCGTTGCCCCTGCGACGATGATTTCCGCGCGCCGGGGTCCAATGCCTTGAATTTTGCGGCGCTCCGCCACTGGAGACCGCGCCAGCAGTTTGGTAATTTTTGCCATCTCGGCGCGTGAAACGATAGCCCGGTGCGCGCGACCGTGCTTGGCCAGGTGGCTTGCCGTTGCTGCCAGGGCCTCCGCCGTTCCCGAGGTGGCGATCACATTGCCGATTTTTCCCGAAACAATTCGAGGCGCGATGCGGTTCACTTCTCGCGTTACAAAGCCGCCCAGGCTTTTCAGTTCTCCTTTGCGCGGCGGGTCGTGATGCAGAAATTCATTGGTGAGCCGTACCGCGCCCAGGGGCAGGCTGACCGTGTCGCGAATATGGCCGCGATGGGAAATAGTGAGTTCGCAACTTCCTCCCCCCAGATCAATCATTAGCGCCGGACTGCTATCCACGCGAAGAGTGGAAACCAATCCCAGATGGATGAGCCGTGCTTCTTCCACCCCCGAAATGATTTCAACTCTCCATCCCGTGGCCGACCTCACCCATTCCAGAAATGCCTGCGAATTGCGTGCATCGCGCAAGGCGCTGGTCGCGACCACACGCAGATGATCCGCAACCAGTTGCTGCGTGGCGCGATGAAAGCGCCGCAACACCTTCACGGTTTCGGCCATGGATTCGGGAGTGAGAAAGCCGGAGCGGAAGACTCCTTCGCCCAGTCGCGTGACTTCGCGGTCCTCGTGCACCGCGCGCAAACGTCCTCTGATCAATCGCGCAATTTTGAGCCGCACGGAGTTCGAGCCGATGTCGACCGCGGCAAAGGTGGGCATAGAAGAAACACAGTTTACATGCAGAACGGAAAAATCGTCACGGAGGAACAGCGTGCAGTTTCAGAGTGCGGCCGAATCTCCCTTTTGCACACTGGTTCTCTGCGAGCGTCGCGGCAAATTTCTTGCAGGATCAAGCTGCCGAAGTCGCGGCAATAGTGGTAATAGAAGACGTGTCAGGGCTCGCCTGATTTGCGCTCATCTCAGCCTTTCGGGCGGCTGCGGGTTTTGCATTCGCATGGGCCGGACGCGCAGCCGCCAGTGTCGAGACGGCCTTGCGGAACTTTGCCCCGGTCAGATTATGGAGGAGCGCAACCAGAGGAGACTGGTGAACATCGCCTAAATGCTGCACGGAAGTTTGGGTCAACATGAGCCAATCGTGCCAGTCACCGAGAGCGTCCTGGGCGTGCTTGAGCTGCGCGATCAGTCGGTCGGCTTCGGGTGACTTGGGGGCAAACTCGGCGACATATCGAGCGTGTTTCGTGACGATACGCTGCTGGTGCAAGACTTCTTCAGTTAGCGATCCCTTCGGGTTCGCGGTCTGCGACAGCATCTCTCGCGCTACCTCCAAAGGATCGTGAATTTCCTTCGGCTGCAAGTCCTTTCGAGCGCGCCGAAGCCGTTTTCGGACTTCGCGAACCGCCTCTTTCGTCAAAGCTTTGCGCAATCTCTTTTCATTCTCCGCGCGAAGTTCAATCAGCGCCTGCATCAGTTGTGTCTTCCGGCGAGGTTGCTGCAAAACTTTCAGGCTGCGCAACGCTGCCAATTGCGCATCCAGGTCGCGTATCTTGCCTGCGCGTTTGCGCATGCGGGACAATAACTTCAACAATTTTTTCTGGTTCCGGTCGCGCTCCGGCAGCAGTTGCTCACATAAAATTTGCAACCGTCGCGCTCCGGTGCGGAAGCTGTGTACACTGGCAACGGTCTGTTTGGAGGAGAGCTTGACTAGATCCCTCTCAACCCTCTGGAAAACAAACGTAATACGCTCTGGCGCGACAGGCATGATGAGCAACTTGCAGATGAACGAAGAACGGAAGATACAACCCAGTGTCCGAAATTTCAAGCCCGACGATGCTCCAACGCCATCGTCAACCACCGGCAACCCCAAGGAAAAGCACACGTATTTTAACATCTTTGTAACAACCATCTGCTACGGTTAGCTGCGATGGCCAATCCCGCCATACATCGGCCAGACATGCCAGGTCCGCAACCCGTTGAGCAGACGAAGGTTACGTCCGGCGATGCATCGCATCGGACGGCTCCCTTGCTGCAGGCGACAAGCGGAGAACTGCCCGACCGCGTCTTCAAATACGCCATGGTGGCGTGCGGCCTCGCCGTCCTGGGAATACTCGTTCTAATCATTTATCAGCTAGTGGCGAGATCCAGCCTTTCGTGGCACTCCTTCGGCTTCAAGTTTTTCGTGCGCAGTGATTGGGATCCGGTCAACGAGTTGTTCGGCGCGTTGCCCTTCATCTATGGCACGCTAGTTTCGTCGCTACTCGCGTTGATCATTGCCGTGCCGCTGGCGATTGGAGTGGCGGTATTCACGACTGAGATGTGTCCTCCAGTGCTGCGCGGCCCACTTTCGTTTTTTGTGGAACTGCTGGCTGCCATCCCCAGTGTGATCTATGGCTTGTGGGCAATCTTTGTACTTGTCCCTTTGCTCAGCGGATATGTCCAGCCCTTCCTGGCGAAAACTCTGGGGTGGACGGGACTGTTTGAAGGTCCGCCTTATGGCATCGGCATGTTAGCCGCCGGAATCATTCTGGCGATTATGATTGTGCCCATCATTTCTTCCATCGCCCGCGAAGTCCTGACGGTAGTGCCGCAGCATCAGCGCGAGGCCGCACTAGCTCTGGGCGCGACGCGCTGGGAAATGATTCGGGTGGCAGTTCTGCGCAACGCTCGGGCAGGCATTGCCGGCGGAGTAATCTTGGGCTTGGGTCGCGCCTTGGGCGAAACCATGGCTGTGACAATGGTGATCGGAAATCGCCCCGAGATTGCTAAGTCTCTATTCGCTCCGGGATACACCATGGCCAGCGTTCTGGCCAATGAATTCAGCGAAGCCACCGGTGATGTTTACCTTTCCGCGCTGATCGAAATTGGTCTGGCTTTATTTCTCGTGACGATTGTAGTCAATGCTTTGGCGCGGCTACTTGTGTGGTCGGTGACGCGCGGAATGCCATCGGGTGCGCGTGCCTAATTCTGCTTCCAACCCGGCCTTGCATCATTCTGTAGAGCCGATCAGTCTGCGGCGACGAGTGACCGACCATGTCATGACCGGCGTCGCGGTACTCACCGTAGTGCTTGTTCTTGCGCCGTTGATCGCCATCTTCGGCTACCTGGTTTATAAAGGCTTCGGTTCGATCAACTGGGCTTTCCTCACGCAGACTCCCAAGCCTGTCGGAGAAACCGGTGGCGGAATGGCCAATGCCATCGTCGGCTCGGCGCTCATGCTCGGTATCGCCAGCATCATTGGCGTGCCATTGGGTATAGGCGCGGGAATCTACCTTGCCGAATTCGGACGAAACCGCCTCGGCGACTCCATTCGTTTTACCGCCGACGTGTTAAACGGCGTGCCTTCCATCGTGATCGGGATCGTCGCATATGCCATCGTAGTCCTGCATCAAAAGCATTTTTCCGCGCTCGCTGGCGGAGTAGCGCTTGCCATCATGATGGTCCCGACGATCTGCCGTACGACAGAAGAAATGTTATTGCTCGTACCGCAGGCGTTGCGCGAAGCGGCATATGGCCTGGGCATTCCGCGCTGGCGAACTACGCTTTCCGTCACTCTGCGCACAGCGACCTCCGGGGTAATTACGGGAGTCATGCTGGCTTTCGCGCGGGTTGCGGGCGAGACGGCTCCTCTGCTGTTTACCGCCCTCGGCAACCAATTCTGGAATTTGCGTACCGACCAGCCCACTGCGGCCTTGCCCTTGCAGATTTACACCTATGCGCTATCGCCTTATGATGACTGGCATCGTCAGGCATGGGCGGGAGCGCTGGTGCTGATTGTTTTGATCGTTAGCGCTGTAGCGGCGGTTCGCCTTGCCGTGCGTCGCGGCACCTTTGGGGCGGCTTAAAATTCTATGGGCGTTGGAATTCAGGTCGAAACGTTGAATGCCTGGTATGGCAAAGGACAGGCGCTCTACGATATCAACATCAGGGTCGCCGCTAACCATGCCACAGCGTTGATTGGGCCCTCAGGTTGCGGCAAATCCACGTTCATCCGCTGCCTCAACCGGATGCATGAAACCATTCCCGAAGCGCGAGTTACAGGGAAAGTCCGTATCGGCGAAATCGACGCCTACAACGGCACATCGCCCACGCAGTTGCGTCGCCGCGTGGGCATGGTTTTCCAAAAGCCAAATCCGTTCCCCACGATGTCGATCTACGACAATGTGGCGTCTGGGCTCCGGCTGAATGGCTTCAGCGACCGGCGCAAGCTCGATGAAGTGGTACGACACTCGCTCGAAGTGTCGGCTCTGTGGGACGAAGTGAAAGATCACATCCACAAAAAGTCCGGCGCCAGCCTCTCCGGTGGGCAGCAGCAGCGGCTGTGCATCGCCCGCGCACTGGCCGTCGAGCCCGAAGTTCTTCTCATGGATGAACCCTGTTCGGCGCTCGATCCGATTTCCACCGGCAAGATCGAAGAGTTAATCTTCCAGCTTAAAGAGCGTTATACCATCGTGATCGTGACCCACAACATGCAGCAGGCGGCGCGCGTCGCTGAGTTCACCGGTTTTTTTCTGCTGGGCAAGTTGATAGAATTCGACAAGACGGAAAAAATCTTCACCAAGCCGTCGGACAAAAAAACGGAAGACTACATCACCGGCAGGTTCGGATAAGGCAGCTTCGGGCAGGGCGAGGATTAGGTCGCGGCAAGGATTGCGCAAAACCCGAATAGGGCAGGAAAAGGGTTCGGGAAGGGCACGACTTCAGCCGTGCCACAAAGAGCCGGTAAGCCGCGGGCTTTAGCCCCTGGGGAGTCGCAAGCATCCCGAAACACGAAAGGTTGGAATAATGCGCACGCGTTTTCAGCAGGGCCTCGACGATCTTCGCGAACGGTTGCTTCGCATGGGTGGACTGGCGGAGCAGGCGGTGGATCGCGCCCGCCAGGCCTATACCGACCGCGACCTCACCCGTTGCCAAATGGTGCTCGAAGGCGAAAGCCTTATCAATACCGCTGAGCGCGAGATCGACGAAGCCGCATTCGACTTGCTCGCCATGCAACAACCCATGGCCGTCGACCTGCGATTCATCCTTGCCGTCACAAAAATCAATTCGGATCTCGAGCGCGTCGGCGATCAGGCCGTCAACATCGCCGAGCGTGTGATGGACATGATGGACCTGCCAGCCGCCGATCTGCCCGTAGATATTGCACGAATGGGAGCGGCGGTAAGCGCCATGGTTCGCAGGGCGTTAGAGTCATTTATTGAAGGGAAAGTTGAGCTTGCGCAGGCCGTCTTGGAAATGGATAACGTGATCGATCGCATGCGCGATGAAGCCTTCATCCAACTGGTCAAGACCATGAACCAGCGCCCGGAGGCAGTGCGCCAAGCTCTCGACGCATTGCTAGTCGCCCGCAACCTCGAGCGAGTCGCCGACCACGCCACCAACATTGCGGAAGACGTAATCTTCTGGGTGCAGGGCGCCGATGTCCGCCACAACGTTCCGCCCGATGCTCCTGAACCTCGCACAGGAGAACACCAGCCCACCACGCGAGCCTCGGGAGCGTAAGATCGCAACTTGCTCCCGAACAGTTTCCGGATTTACCCTGTGATCCTCTGTGCCCCCTGTGATAAAGATTTTTCTCGCCGGCCAAGTAAATCTCGTGCTCTCGAAAGCGCAGTCCAACGCGGAGGCCTCATGACTGGTTCAAGGCTCAAGCTCATTTTTGTCCTCATCCTTGCCATTCTGGCCCCCTCTCTCTACGCTCAATCGCAACCCCCCAGCGACCGCCAGCCCATCCCTCTACCCACCAGCAAAATGCTCAGCGTGCCATCACCGGGACGCATCGCCGATACCAACAGTTTTCCCGCCACCATCGCCATGAGCCCCGATGGCCGCTATGCGGCGTTGCTCAACGACGGTTACGGCACGCAGGAAACGCTCGCCCATCAATCCATCGCCATCCTCGACTTGACCAACAATCACATCTTCGACTACCCGGACGCTCGCCTAAGCGACGAAGCTCACCAAAGCTATTTCCTGGGATTAACATTCAGCTCTGACGGCGCCCATCTCTACGCCTCGGTCGGTTCGATCACCGATCCCACCGGAGAAAAATCCGGAGACACTGGCAACGGCATCGCCGTCTACAAATTCTCCGCAGGCAAAGTCACTCCAGAGCGCTTCATCCCCATCGCACCGCAAAAGGTCGCCAGCAGGAAAAAAGTAGCCATCGGCTTGCAGAAGACGCCGCCTGGCACGGCCATCCCCTATCCCGCTGGCCTCGCTCTTATTGCAAAAGACGGACACGATCAACTTTTAATCGCCAACAATTTATCCGACAACGCTGTACTTCTCGATCCAGCAACTGAAAAAATTCTACAAGCCTTCGATCTCAGCACGAACGATTTAATCCCGTCATCATTCCCCTACACCTGCGTAGCCACGCGCGACGGCAAGCGCGTCTGGTGCAGCCTGTGGAACGCTTCGCAGGTGGCCGAACTCGATCTCACCAGCGCGAAGGTTGCGCGCTGGATCAAGCTGAAAGTACCAGACGATCCCATCGCTCCCGGCTCGCATCCTACGGCCCTTCTTCTAAGTGCAGATGAGAAAGCTCTCTATGTCGCTCTCTCCAACGCCGATGAAGTAGCGGCTGTCTCCACCTCCGATGGCCAGCCGTACCGCTATTTCCCTACACAGGTCCGCGGCCAAAAATACTCTGGAAGTTTTCCCACGGCTTTAGCGTTATCTGCCGATGGCAGCCACCTGTTCGTCGCCGATTCCTCCCTCAATGCGATCGCCGTCTTCAACACATCGCCGATTCACTCGTCGGAAAACACAGCCTCAGAATCTCAGCCGCCGCTCGGTTTCATCCCTACCGACTGGTACCCCAGCGCCCTTGCCGTTCACGGCGACGACTTCCTCATCGCCACGGCCAAAGGCGAAGGCACGCGCGCCAACAAAGACATGGGCAAGACCACCTACGAAACCAAGCACCACGATCATCCCTACATCCCCACGCTGCTCAAAGGCTCCATCGCGCGGTTGAATATTCCGTTCGTTCTCCAGCGCCTGCCCGAACTCACCCGCACCGTCGAGCAGGACAATCTCTTGCACAACGATCCCGGAACTATCCAATTCGCCAGCGGCCAGAATCCCATCAAGCACGTCATCTACGTCATCAAGGAAAATCGCACCTACGATCAAATTCTCGGCGATCTCGGCGTGGGTAACGGCGACCTGAGTCTCACGCTCTATGGCGCCGACATTACGCCCAACGAACACAAGCTCGCCCTCCAATTTGGAGTGCTCGATAATTTTTACGATAGCGGCGAAGTCTCTGGCGATGGCCACCAGTGGTCCACCGCCGCCATCACCAGCGACTACAACGAAAAAACCTGGCAGATCGCCTATCGCGGCCACGAGCGCACCTACGATTTTCAAGGCACCGTCGCCGACGAATATCCTCTGGATCACAATCAGCCCGACATCGACGATCCCGCCACCGGCTTTCTCTGGGATAACGTCGCTCGTCACGGCCTCAGCTACCGCGACTACGGCGAATTCGTCAACGCCGAATGGTGCAACAAGAATCGCAAAGCCTCGACACCAAAGCAGGGAACACCTTCCGGCCTAGAAGCGCAATGCCCGCGAACCGAATTTCATCAAGGCGATTCGCTCGCGCCGAACGTCGGCGATCCGCATGGCAGTCCCAGCCCGTGGCCTTGGTCCGTTCCCGCACTTAAAGGTGTAAAGCCAACCAAGGTATTGTTACGCGATCACTTCGATCCGCTCTATCCCGATTTCAACACCGATTATCCCGACCAGCTTCGCGCCGACGAATTCCTGAACGAGTTCGCCGCCTTCGTTCACGCGCGCGAATCGAACGAAGGCCCGGAGTTTCAGTTGCCGTCCTTCGTGCTGCTCTACCTGCCCGACGATCACACCGGCGGCACGCGCCCCAATTTCCCTCGCCCCGCGGCAAACGTAGCCGATAATGACCTCGCCCTGGGCCGCCTCGTCGATGCCGTTTCTCACAGTCCTTACTGGGATGACACCGCCATCTTCGTCGTCGAGGACGACGCGCAGGACGGCGCCGATCACGTCGACGCGCATCGCTCCATCGCTTTTGCCATCAGCAAATATTCGCCGGGCACGGCGGCGCAGCCCTATGTCGATCACCGCTTCTACACAACAGTAAACATGGTTCACACGCTGGAGACGCTCATCGGCCTTCCGCCCATGAATCAAAATGACGCCTACGCCCCGCTTATGGCGCCATCATTTTCCGGTCCTGGCAATCAGCCGGCCTACCGCGCCGACTATCGCAATCGCAATAACGGCCTGATCTACGAGACCAACAAACGCCAGGCTCCCGGCGCGGCCGCCTCGGCCAAAATGGATTTCTCCCGCCCCGACGCCGCCGGTGCAACAAGGCTTAACAAAGTTCTCTGGCAGGATGAGCGTGGCAACACACCGATGCCCGCACCCAAACACTCAGTCTTCCCAGAAGGCGGCGACTAAATACGAACCATGTGGGGACAGCCGCCCTCGCCTGCCCTGAGCGGAGCCGAAGGGGCTGTCCGGCGGCCCGGTCGTTTCGGGCCGCAGTTCTTGCCGAACGACGAGAGCCCTTAAATAAGTGCGGCAACCGATCCAGAACGGGAAGATACCGCACCGCATCCAATTCGGCACCCGCTCCCGGCCTGTGAACGAATTCATCTTCCTTGCCGATAGGTCCCCCATGGGGGACCTATGGCCGAACCTCGGACACTGGTGATGACCATCGTGGAAGTGTCATGGGAAGATGCGAGCGGAACTTTGCGCATCGTTCCCGGACGACTGGAAGACAAATCCGCCGGAGGCGCATGTATATGGGTCAAAACACCTATCACCATCGGATCCAGGCTGCGCGTTCAGTGGCGCTTCGAGCAGTTCTCCGGCATTGCTAAGTACTGCCGCAGCGAGGGAACCGAGTATCGCGTCGGCATTCAGCGGGACGAGAAGTACACCCCGATCCCCACTCGGCCCGTGGTGAATAGCGCAGCACGCGAAGCCAAAATTACCAATCTCCCAGTGACGACAGCGCAAACGGAAAGCCTGCCGAAGCGCGAAGTCGATCACGAAATCAACGCCGCGCAGAGCCCAAGGATTGCCCAGCCCGAACAGGAGCGCAACACTCCCGTATTGATCGAACCAGCGAAGATCGACCCGGCGAAAATCGACCCTGCGCCGACCGAACTTGTATCGACCGGATTTGTATCAACAGAACTTCTAGCCGAACAGCCCGCAAAACGAAAGGATGCTGGCACGGAAAGGAAACGTATGCAACGCAACTGGCTCGGATTGCCCCACTGGCATCACAATCAGGACGCGCTCAGCGGAAATGGCAACGGTAACACCCACAATGACGGCGAAAAGGAAAGCATCGCGGCGCCCGAGCCATCTCATGCGACGGAAACGACTCCAGCCAACACCGCCCAAAAGCCCGTCTTCGGCTTCCAGGTCGAACTGCTGCCCATCGAAGATATTTACCGCGATGCCGGAATCATGAATCCGCCGAAGGGCTACGGCATTCGCAAAGTAGTCGACATGCTACACAGCGAATACATCCGCGGCCTGTCGCCGGAAATGAAGCGCGCCGCCGTACTGATGGCTCTCGACGCCGCCGGCATTCCACTCGACCAACTGCAACAGGACGCCAAAGCGCGCCGCGATGCCCTCGATTCCTACGAGGCCGCACAAAAGAAACAGTTCGAAGCGGAGTGGGCGCGCAAGGGAGAACAAAATATTCAGATCCAGGCCGAACTCGAAAGCGTAAAAGCCAGCTACATGGCCCGCATCAGCCGCAACCTCGATGGCATCGCCCGCGAGAAAGCCACCTTCGGCGCCTGGCTGGCGATAAAACAGCAGGAAACCCAAGGCATCCTGGAAGCTGCGGACCTCTGCTCCTCGTCGTCCGCGCTGCCCAGCATTCCGCCGACAGAGAACAGCATGGCAAAAGCCGCCAGCGCCAAGCCAATGTGATTCCATACCCGGAACAAGCAGCCGCTGAAACTGGGTGGCCTGTGCCCTGAGCGATTCTTTGAAATGCGATTCCCTAAGAATCGTCGCCAGGACCGCCAGGCGCCCCGCATTCTTTCCACAGCTTCTCCCAATTCCACATCCCCGACGTCACCGCATTCGGCAACGGGAATCCAAGCTGATGCGCGAGCATGCACACCTGCCCGCGATGATGAGCTTCATGAGCGAGCATGTAGCACAGCATCTCCGGGCCGACCGGCCAAGGCCGAGCCCAGCCGTCTCGGTGAAATTTCTCCACGCGGCCACTCCCATCGAGCGCCTCAACGAGCATCTCCGTGCAGCGAGCCGCGCTCTCGGCCAATCCCGCGCGGGCTTGTTCCGGTGTGCAGTGCGCGCGGTCGAGCTGCTTTGGAACCTTCAAATGCGGAGCCGTAAGCCGCACCCACTTGCAGCGGACATTGTGCATGTGCGTGAAGATCGCCGCAATGGTACGAACACGCGCCTTGCCGGGCATCTTGGCTGTCCATGCGACAGGACCAAGATGTTCGATGAGCATCTGGTTCACGCGCTCATTGGCGGCAAAGATCTGGACTGCTGCCTCGCCGAGTTGAGTTTGAATTTTGGGTTGGCCAACCTTCTGTTGACTCGTGGACACGGCTCTCTGCTCCTTGACCTAGTAGTACTTCCGAGTCGCCCGACCATCTGGAAGAATCCACTTCATCCGGCATGGGCCTGACACGAGACGAAGGCTAACAATCCATTTATCTGTCGTGACATCAGGTGTAAAGATGCATATGCGGTTATCGAAGGTTATTATCTATAGCATTTCTCGATCACGATATGGGATTCTACATACGCAAAGGTTTTAACTTTGGCCCACTTCGGCTGAACTTGTCGCGAAGCGGCCTGGGCGCGTCATTTGGTGTCAAAGGCGCGAGGATAGGGATTGGGCCTAGAGGCCGATACATTCACCTGGGCCGAGGTGGGGTTTATTATCGACAGAGTCTTGAGCCGCCGCGCACGAGCCGTCTTCCGTCGGATGACTATGCCTATCAGGTACCAGTCCAAATTGATCTTAAAGAAATTGCGAGCAACTCGGCAGTCACTTTGTGCGATAGCTCGGCCAAAGAATTGCTTGCCGAACTAAATCGAGTTAAGAGTCGTGTAGATC